>ERZ791734.148-NODE-148-length-125181-cov-20.086872_pt1 | contig 125181 bp, 108 predicted proteins | sample MGYA00509953_ERZ791734 | MGnify/ENA primary metagenome ERZ791734 (study PRJEB30046, sample SAMN00792038) | human gut metagenome | study: EMG produced TPA metagenomics assembly of the A metagenome-wide association study of gut microbiota in type 2...
TATGTGAAATGCACTTGAAGTTCAATCGTGCTGACTCTTAGACTTTTCTTTCGCTTTCAGCTAGCTTCGTACATGGATGTACGAAGCAATGAGGCCGCGCCACGGACGGCGCGTCCGAATGGTAGCGTCACCTATAACTACCTATATGAAAAGTCTTAGAGACAGCCGATTGAAGCTTCTGGCATTGAACATAGTGTGCAGGACTGCCTGTAGCTTATATTTGTCGTCCGTTCGTCACCAACTAATATTCAATTAAACAACAACATTCCTACTTAGTTCCTGTAGAACCGAATCCGCCATCTCCACGAACTGTATCACTTAATTCCTGCACTTCATTAAAAGCAGCTGTTATATAAGGAGCAAGTACAATCTGTGCAACTCTGTCACCTGGTTCTATAGTAACAGAAGCATCAGAGTGGTTGTGTAGGGCAACTATTATCTCTCCCCTGTAGTCAGAATCAATAACACCTACTTTGTTGGCAGGAGCAACACCCTTTTTGCATGCCATACCGCTTCTTGCATAAATAAGACCAACAAGACCAGCGGGTATCTCCATGGCAATACCTGTTTTGATGAATTCAGTTGTGCCAGGTTTTATAGTGACTGCTTCTGTCATACCTGAATAAAGGTCTGCACCAGCTGAGTATTCAGTTCCGTAAGTTGGTATAATAGCATCAGGTGTAAGTTTTTTAATATTTACATTTTGTTTCATAAAAATAAATCCTCATTTCTATATATTGTGATTAGCATAAATAGCTTTAGTAACCATCAGCTATGACTACATGCCCCTCCTTAAGCGAGGTCTGTACATCAATAGTTCTCTGGTTAGATGATCCTTTGAATTTTAACATCATATCCTTTAGTTGTTCAACAAACTTCCCATCAACACATATGTCGATGAAAGACAGCATTCTTGCAGTCTCTGGGTATGTGTTATACATACGCTCCATAATATCTTTATCAAACAGATAGCCTGTAAAACACCATATATTCTTATCAGGATATACCTGTTTTACTCTTTCTAATAAAGGAAGAAGTCCTTTCTGGTTAGCTGGTTCGAAGGGCTCACCACCAAGAAGAGTTAATCCTGCTATATAAGAAGGCTTCATTGATTCTATTATTTCATCAATAGTTTCATCAGTAAATGGCATGCCATAATTAAAATCCCATGCAACCTCGTTAAAGCAACCCTTACAGTGATGAGTGCAGCCGCTTACAAATATACTTGTTCTTACGCCGGGACCATTGGCAATATCATTATATTTTATTTCAGCATAATTCAAAGTGTACAGTCCTTTCTGTGAATAAATTTACCTTCATGCTTAGTGCTGATTGCTAACTTAAAGCAGGTAAAGGTCAATTAATATGTATAATATCATAAAAAGGACAATCTTAACAGTAGTTAGTAGATATTAATGTGAGTATAATAAGATATAAGTTAAATACGAAAAAAAACCGGTAAAAACCCATATTAATACAGTTTTGTTGTGTTAAAAATGGTTTGCACAGTGGAATAACAAGGAGGAATAAAGCATGTTAGATATTTATCTGGATAAGTTATACAGGTATCCAAGGATTCAGGAATGCGTCAGCGTAGCAGTTCCATTTAAGAAAGGTGAACTTAAAAGCATATCAGAGATAGCAGTATTACAGAATGGAAAGGAATGCATTATACAGCCTGAAGTGACATCAAGCTATGATGATGGAAGTGTTAAGTTTCTGTTTATAAGCTTTATGGCAGATCTCCCAGCTAACAAGCGCACAAAAGTGATTCTTTCTGTAAGTAGTGAAGAGTATGATAAAGCTGTAGAAGCTTCTAAGCTGTCTTATGATAATCCGATAGAAAAGGATGTAAATGTACACAAAGCTGCAGTGTGTGTAAAGAAGACAGAAGCAGGTTATACAGTAAATAGTGGTGAATTAGAGTTTGATGTATCTGATAACTCTGAAAGTATATTTACAAGGTTAGTTGATGGAAGAAAGATATATACCGAAGAGAACTTTGAAGGACCGGTTCTAAAGGATAGAGAAGGAAATGATTATAAGATGTCTATAGGAGAGTGGCGTGTAGTAAAGCCAGGTCCTGTAGAGGTAACACTTTCAGCTAAGGCTTATAATGTTGTTGAGGCTGATAAAGATGAAAATAAAACTGATAAAGGCGGAAATACAGCTTCTATAGATAAAGAAGATATAAAATATAAGAAAATAGAGTCTGAGATACGAATCACAGCCTATGCAGGAAAACCATGGGTAAACATATCATATAGAATAATCAATACATCAGACGAAGAACTTAATATAAAATCACTTGTATTTTATATTAAGAAATCAAAGGACAGCAGGATAACAGATAAGCTTGTACATATAGATATGGCAGCTGGCAACGATTCAACTGGATGTGGAGATATTCTTACAGACAATTCTAAGAACAATGGACCTATATTTATGACAAGAGGAATAGGAGAGCTTGATATGATAGAACACAGGGCTCCTGTTTCAGATATCAGGACTATAGTTGCCACTTCAAACTATAAGACAAGCTTTATCATAGGTAAGAATGGTGAAGAAGTAAATGAGACAATAGATGACAGCTATCTTATAAAAGAGGCTAATGAACATTATGCAGAAGTGTTATATGGAACATTTATGGCTGACTATACAGATTCTGATGATGGCTTCTGCGTAACAGTGCATCAGGCACAGCAGAATTATCCTAAGGCAATCAAGTCATGTGCAGAGGGTGTAGCGGTCATGCTTGTGCCAGAGGGCGTAGGTGAGATAACTATGCAGTCAGGTATGGCAAAAGAACAGAACTTCCTTATACACTGGCATAGTCCAGAAACTCATATATGGGAGATAGATAACAGAAGTCTTATATATCAGATGCCAGACAGACCATATATAGCACCTCAGATATTTAAAGAGTCTGGTGCAATGCTTGATGTATTTCCTGATAAATATGATGAAGATGTGGAAATAGCACTTATGGCAAAAGCAGATGGACATTCAAGATGCTATGGTATGCTTAACTGGGGTGATACAGTAGATATGGGCTACACAGTTCAGGGAAGAGGTGGCGGAAAACCGGTCTGGAGCAACAATGAATATGACTATCCGCATGCCTGCGCACTTATGTATGCAAGAACAGGAGTAAGAAGATTCCTTGATTATTTGATAGTAGCAGCAAAACACTGGATGGATGTTGATGTATGCCACTATAGCAGCAATCCTTTAAGAATCGGTGGACAATGGGAGCATACAGCAGGGCATTGTAAGAATGGTGTTATGGTATGCTCACATGAATGGGTTGAAGGTCTTCTTGATTATTATCATTTTACAGGAGATGAGAGAGGATATGACACAGCTGTTGGAATCGGTGAAAATGTCTTAAGACTTCTTGAAACTCCGATGTATCAGGTGCCAGGTGAAGCCAATGCAAGGGAAACAGGCTGGGCACTTCGTACACTTATAGCGCTTTATGTAGAAACTAATGATAAGAAGTGGCTTACTAAATGCGACTGGATTATAGACAGTTTCAAGAAATGGGAAGAAGAATATGGAGACTGGTTATCACCATACACAGATAATACAGCAATAAGAGTAGGCTTCATGATATCAGTTGCAGTTGGAAGTGTTATGAGATACTACAGAGTATTTCCAAGAGAGGATATAAAACAGATGTTAATACATGCGGTGGATGATCTTGTAGAGAACTGCTATATGGATAACGGACTGTTTTACTATAAGGAACTTCCTAGTCTTGCAAGAAATGGTAACAACACACTTCTGCTTGAGTCACTTGCGATAGCTTATGAGCTTACAGGAGATGCCTCATATTTGAAGTACGGACTTAAAACATTCAGAAAAACTATAAATGAAGCATCTGGTGGAGCAGTAGGTATAAAGACAATAACAGATGATGCGGTTATATGTAAGGGTGATTCAGGAAAAAGCTTTGCACAGAGCTTTATACCACTGACTACATATTATAATGCTATAAGTAAGAATGATATGAGTTTCTAATTGCTCATGTTATAATTAATCGTACAATCTAGTATATCAATAGATGATATAAAATAAGAGAGCCTCTGTAATGGTAGTATTTATTTATTATTCAGTAATTATTATCATTACAGGGGCTTTTGTATCAGGTCAAAGTTTAAATAGAGCTTATATTTCAAGCTTAAATTCAAGCTTAAATTGAACTTATAAGTGACATTTGGGCATTGATATGTTAAACTAAAATAAATCTGTAAATTTTAAATAACAGGATGTATGAATATAGTAAGATATATAAAATATGAAAGATTAAACACGCGCAGAAAAGAAATTTAGTGATAAATGAGCGTAGAAAAGAGGATTAGTGTGAAAAATAAGATTTTTCACACGCAAGAATGGAGGATTATTATGAGAATAGGTATCAGAGCACATGATGTTGCATATGCACCACTTGATGAGCTTATCCCTAACATACATAAGCAGGGATTTCATTGTATGCATATAGCACTTTCAAAGTCTATAAAGGAGTTTAAGCCGGGAGTTGAGACTATGACACCTGGACTTGCTATGTATATTAAGGAGTTATGTGCAGAGAATAAGGTTGATGTGGCAGTTCTTGGATGCTATCTTAATCTTTGCAATCCTAATCCTGAAAAGCATAAGGAGATAGTCGAGAAGTATAAAGCACATATAAGATTTGCAAGTATACTTGGATGTGGAGTTGTTGGGACAGAGACAGGTGCTGTCAATGAAGAGTACAAGTATGAACCAGCGAATCATTCAGATGAGGCACTTCAGTGTTTTATAGATAACCTAAGACCTATAGTTAAATATGCAGAACAGTTTGGCGTTATAGTAGCTATAGAGCCTGTATGGAAGCATATTGTCAACACAGTTGAGAGGGCAAGAAAGGTGCTTGATGCTATAGATTCTCCAAACCTTCAGATTATATTTGACCCTGTTAACCTTCTTTATACAGGAAACATTGATAAACAGGATGAGATTATAGAAAAGGCATTTGACCTGTTATTAAAAGATATCGCAGTAGTCCACTGTAAGGATTATGTAGTTGAGAATGATGAGCTTAAGTCAATAGCAGCAGGAACAGGTGGACTTAATTACCCACTTCTGCTTAAGAAGATCAAGGAATATAAGCCATATGTTCATTGTACACTTGAGAATACTGTTCCGGAAAATGCAGTGGCAACAAGAGAATTTATGGAAAAGTTATACGCTGAGGTATAATTATAACCATTAACGAACGAACAGTCATGCGAAGCAGGACGAAAGAGCGCGATAGCGCGGGTTCGTGAGTATAGGAGCAGATAAAGAGTAAATTATAATATAATGAGCGCAAAAGAAAAGGAAGAGGCTGCGAAGCAGACATTTACTTTTCTTGCGCCATTAACGAACGAACAGTCATGCGAAGCAGGACGAAAGAGCGCGATGGCGCGGGTTCGTGAGTATAGGAGCAGATAAAGAGTAAATTATAATATAATAAAACAGTCATATACAGGCTGTGCACCCGGATTATAGATACACGAGGGGAGAGATTATATGCCAGAGAGCAATATAGAATTAGCAGGAAACAAGAATATTAAGACAAGCAAAGTAGAAAAATCAGTGGATACGCCGGCAGATTTTACAAGCCCGGAGGAGCTTTATAATGACCTTATAGAAAAAGTCAAAATGTACCATCCATCATCTGACCTTTCAGATATAGAACGTGCATATAAGGTTGCAAAAAAGGCTCATGAAGGCCAGTTTAGAAAGTCAGGTGAGCCATATATTATACATCCACTTTGTGTTGCTATTATATTAGCAGAGCTTGAGCTTGATAAAGAGTCTATTATAGCTGGTCTTTTACATGATGTTGTTGAAGATACTGTTATGACAAGTGAAGATGTGGCAAAAGAATTCGGCGATGAGGTTGCACTTTTAGTAGATGGTGTTACAAAGCTTACACAGCTTAACTATCAGCATGACAAGATAGAAGTGCAGGCAGAAAACTTAAGAAAAATGTTTCTTGCTATGGCTAAGGATATAAGAGTTATTCTTATAAAGCTTGCCGACAGACTTCACAATATGCGTACAATGCAGTACCAGTCACCAGCAAAGCAGGTGGAAAAGTCCAGAGAGACTATGGATATATATGCTCCTATAGCACATAGGCTTGGTATATCTAAGATTAAGGTAGAATTAGATGATCTTTCCATGAAATATCTTATGCCTGATACTTACAATGACCTTGTAAAGCAGGTGGATATCAACAGACCGGGTAGAGAAGCATTTATAAAGAGCATAATCAAGGAAGTCGGTATGCATATAAGCAATGCCGGTATAGAAGCAGAGATAGATGGAAGAGTTAAGCATTTCTTCTCAATCTATCGAAAGATGGTTAACCAGAATAAGACACTTGATCAGATATATGATATATTTGCGGTGCGTATTAAGGTTGATACAGTTAAAGACTGTTATGCGGCTTTAGGTGTAATACATGAGATGTACAAGCCTATTCCAGGAAGATTCAAGGATTATATAGCTATGCCTAAGCCTAACATGTATCAGTCACTTCATACAACACTTATAGCATCCAATGGCCAGCCTTTTGAAGTACAGATAAGAACATATGAAATGCATAGAATAGCAGAATATGGTATTGCAGCTCACTGGAAGTATAAAGAAGGCAAAACAGGTGAGACAAACAAGAGTGAAGAGGCCAAGCTTAGCTGGTTAAGACAGATACTTGAATGGCAGAGAGATATGTCAGACAATAAGGAATTCTTATCATCTATTAAGAATGACCTTAATCTGTTTTCTGATTCGGTATACTGTTTCACACCTACAGGAGATGTAAAGACACTTCCGGCAGGTTCTAACCCTATAGACTTTGCTTACAGTATTCATAGTGCTGTAGGCAATAAGATGGTAGGTGCAAGAGTTAACGGAAAGCTTGTTAATATTGATTATGAGATAAAAAATGGTGACAGAATCGAGATTATAACTTCACAGAACTCAAAAGGACCAAGCCGTGACTGGTTATCTATGGTTAAGTCCACACAGGCACGTAACAAGATCAACCAGTGGTTTAAGCAGGAGCTTAAGGAAGACAATATAATAAAGGGTAAGGAGCTTATATCCAACTATTGTAAAGGAAAGGGCATAGTTCTTTCAGAGATAAATAAGCCTGAATTCGTAGAAAAGGCCTTAAGAAAATATGGCTATAAGGACTGGGATTCTATTATGGCTGCCGTTGGACATGGAGCTTTAAAAGAAGGACAGATAGTCAATAAGCTTAATGAAGAATACTTAAAGACAAAGAAGTCTGAGATTACAGACAAGCAGGCACTTGAACAGATAGCAGCAAGTGAAAGCAAAGAAAAGGAGAAGGACAATAAAAAGGGCAAGGGTGGAATCGTTGTTAAAGGAATCCACGATGTTGCTGTCAGATTCTCAAGATGTTGTAATCCTGTTCCAGGTGATGAAATAGTAGGCTTTGTTACAAGAGGAAGAGGTATCTCAATCCACAGAACAGACTGTATCAACATACTAAACTTCCCGGCAAGTGAGCGTGCAAGACTCATAGAAGCAGAGTGGGAACAGACAGAAAACAAGGATGAGAAATACAGTGCTGAGATTAACATATTTGCAGGTAACAGAAAAGGTCTTATTGTTGATATATCAAGATTGTTTACAGAAGCTAACATAGATGTAAGATTCATGAACAGCCGTGTAAACAAGAAGAATATTGCAACTATTAACTTAGGATTTGTGGTATCAGGTAAGGAAGAGCTTAACAGACTTATCGACAAGCTAAGAAAAATAGATGGTGTCACAGATATTGAGAGAGCTACGGGCTGATAAAGACAAGTACCGGCAGAAAAGGTATTATCTGAATTCAGATAATGCAGAAGCTTGTGTGCAGTGGATATAGCAATAGAGAATGTAAATAACAAATATAATGTGTAAAATATAGCATATAAATGTTACAGTTTAGAGCCGTTGTCGGGATTATTCTTGATAACGGCTTTTTGATAGCATATAATGATATTATGATGATATATAGGTTCTTATAAATTGCGAAGCAATGGGTCCGAATGTATGCATCAATCGGTGGCAAATATTAAAAATAATAATATAAAGAAAAGGAAAAGTTATGTATAAAATAGATTCAAGAATATTAGGAATGGTAGGCACTAACTGCTATCTGTTATGTAATATGGATATTAAAGAGTGTGTTCTTATAGATCCAGCAGACAGCCAGGATGAGATAAGCAGAATGATAGATGAATCAGGATGCAGCCTTAAGGGAATATTGTTAACACATGGACATTTTGACCATATTATGGCAGCAGATGCCGTAAGAGATAAATATGATGTTAAAGTATATGCATCATGTGATGAGAAGAATACACTTGAACAGCCACATATTAATCTTGGTGAAGCATATGGGCTTAAGCTTTCAGTAAAAGCAGATGTATGGCATAAAGATGGCGAAATACTTAAACTTGCAGGCTTTGATATAGAAGCACTTCATACTCCGGGACATACAGAAGGTGGAACCTGTTATTACATAAGAGAAATAGGAGTTCTTTTTTCAGGAGATACATTATTCTGTGGCTCAGTTGGAAGAACGGATTTTCCTGGAGGTAGCATGAGTGAAATAGTGCGTTCAATAAAAGAAAAAGTAATGGTACTTCCTGATGATACGAAGGTATATCCGGGACACGGAGAAGGCACAAGTGTTGGTTATGAAAGAGTGAATAATCCGTTTCTGGTGAATTAAAATTTTAATTTGGAATCGATTTATAAATTTTATATTTTATGTATATATAGACTAGACAGAATATTTAATATTGTGTGCAGGTGGTGTTTTTTTGGGAAGCTGTATATAGAGAGGAATAATGATGATATATATTAAAATAGACGATAATAGATTTTATGATGATGCCATAGTGCTGGTGCGTTCATTCTATCCAAGAACAGAGGTTACAGCATATAAAGAAAGCGATAATTCAAGAAATAATCCGAAAGATAATCATAAAGACAGTACAGAAGATAATCTAAAAGATAATCATAAAGACAGTATAGAAGACGATTCAAAATATACATCAGTGGATATTATTGATACGATTATAGATATAAAGGTACCAGATGTTACAGGACTTAACAAAAGCCAGATGCATGATAAGTTTAAGTCATATCTATACGACTATCTTAGTAAAAAGACCGGAAAGACACTTCCATGGGGATATCTTACGGGAGTGCGCCCAAGTAAGATAGCATATATGATGCTTGAAGATGGTGAAAGCGAAGAAACGATAAAAAGACATTTTATGGATAAGCATAAGGCAAGTGGGCAGAAGGCAGAGCTTGCACTTAAGGTAGCCAGAAAAGAAATGGATATACTAAACCGTATAGACTATAAAAATGGTTATAGTCTGTATATAGGAATTCCATTCTGTCCAAGTATATGCTTGTATTGTTCATTTTCATCATATGCACTAGGAGCCTATAAAGATTATGTTGACAGTTATCTTGATGCACTCATTAAGGAAATGGAATTCGTATCAGGAGCCATGAAGGGGAGAAGACTTGATACAGTATACTTTGGTGGTGGTACACCAACAACACTTAGTGCAGTGCAGCTTGACAGACTGATAACGGAGCTTAAAAGACTGTTTGATATAGATGGATGCCATGAATTCACAGTAGAAGCAGGTCGTCCAGATAGCATAACACTTGATAAGCTTAAGGTGCTTAAGAAACATAATGTTGGAAGAATCTCTATTAATCCACAGACGATGAATCAGAAAACGCTTGATCTGATAGGCAGGAAGCATACTGTAGAACAGATAAAGAATGTATACAATATGGCAAGAGAAGAAGGCTTCGATAATATTAACATGGATATAATACTTGGTCTTGTCGGTGAGGATGTTGACGAAGTAAAGCATACACTTAGCGAGATACAGGCTATGAATCCGGAAAGTCTTACGGTACATTCACTTGCCATAAAGAGAGCAGCCGCGCTTAATATATGGAGAGATAAGTACAAGCAGCTGTCAACAAAAAATACGGATGAGATCATAAGAATGACAGAGGAAACAGCAAAAAAGCTTGATATGGAACCATATTATATGTACAGGCAGAAGAATATGGCTGGAAACTTTGAAAATGTAGGATATTCAAAGGAAGGTAAGGAGTGTATATATAACATACTTATTATGGAAGAGAAACAGACTATAATAGCATGTGGAGCTGGAGCAAGCAGCAAGGTTGTTTTCCATAATGAGTCGGATGATAATCATTCAGTAAGGATTGAGAGAATAGAGAATGTCAAGGATGTAAGGAATTATATCAGCAGAATAGATGAGATGATTGAAAGAAAGCGGGAATTCTTTAAAGATAACCAGTTCTAGGAAGATATAAAATATAACAGTTGTGAGTTTGTCAGATAAAGTACATAAGTGGGGCGAAGCATTAAGAAATATGTTCTTAATGTTTACGCCCCACTTATTGTTTAATATTTAATCGGGTAAATAACTATTGCAGCTTTTTTTTAATGGCCTCTCTTTTATCAATATCAATATCAAGTATGTCCATAGCTTCATCAGCAGATTTGCCAAGCTTTGTCATGATATTTTTAATGGCATCGATAGCTGCGGTTATACGTCCTTCTTCAAGTCCAGCAGTGCGGGCTTCTTCACGGAGAATCTCCATAACGCCTTCTTCATCGTATTCAAATATACTCACATCAATCACCTCTTCTCTATGCTTTATAAAGAAATCTGATAGAATATCCTCTTTGATACATTCATCTACAGCTTCGATAACTGATGTCCTGACATCCAGACCGGATAAATCCATTTTATTACGTACTTTGGTGACAAAAGTCATATAATCTCTGAGTGACTTGCAGCGGTTTAATATGTTATCCGTGAATAATCCGTTTATGGCTGGTCTGATATTATTATCAAAAAAGTTGTCATCAGTAGTGCTATGTATAATATCAGTTGCCTCTTCAGCAGGATTAAGATTAATAACCGTAACGATTAACTCAAGCTCTGGATGCTTTGTAGGATGTTCAAACATATCTGACAGCTTAAGAATTTTAATACGCTCTTTCATACGTTCTCTTCCATTATAGAATGTAATAAAATGTGGAGTTGGAATCTTAAGCATACTTCTTTTATGAAGCATATTATTAGGAAATATATTCCTGTATACTTCTGAGCCATAGTGTAAGAACCTTAATGGCATATTAAAATTAAGTGATGACTGCTGTTCAAACATATATAACTCATAGCTGAATACAAATGAGGCATCATTCTTATACTTCATATACACGCCACCTTTTAGCGTTGTTATGCTAAGATTATCAGTGTCTGTATGAGATGAGTTATTCAGGGCATTGTATAAATCCAGTAAATTCTTCTTATCTGAATATAATAGACAAAATACGTTATCACTATATCGTTTGGTTGTAGTAGAGGAACTACTATCATTTTTAATAATTATATTGTTATCAGTTTTTTTGTTGTAATAATTATTATCTTTATCGTTAATTTTCATAAGCAAAATCTCCTTAAAACTTCATTTATTCAATAAGTAAAATTAACAACAGGCAATTCTGCTATGAAATCATATATATTCTAACATGTGGTCAAATATATAACAAGTGAGTTGTTACATCAGGTACATCATATGATAAAATGATCATAATATAGAATTATGCCTTGTTGTGTATATATGGGTAAAATCTGATAATAAAATGCTGTACTGAATCCAGTGTGATACATAAGAAATGCGTAATATAGAACTTTAATATAAGTATATAATACACATTCGAGACTTAATTAAGTATAGCTATACTATACAATGCTTGATTTTCAATGTCAATAGATAATAAATAAAAATCTTTTATTTATTATTAAATGATGATACAATATGAATATATTTGTATTGGAGATATAGAGTGTTAAAAGTTTCTGGAATGAGGGAAAACACATGATTAAAAAGAGAAGAAGGCTGGGAAAATGAATTCGGAAATATAAGCAGTATATACATTCCTGCAAAAGAATTCTATCTAACAGATACAATTAAATTATGGTAGGTTTCCGTTAAAACCAGTATAAAAAATATACCCACCAGTGTCTATGTATCAATACACATAGTTCACTGGTGGGTATTGTGCAAGAGATATTGAAAGCCAAAGAATTTATATAAATAATGAGGGGAAATATGGGATTAGCAGAAGAAATAAGAGACTATATAAAAAGTAAAGGATTAGATTATGTATATGATAAAGTAAAGAATAAATTAAGACAGAAAAAATTTGAAACATTCTGTGACGAATTGCCGGGTATAATAGAAAATAAAGTATTGTTTCCTATGCAGAGCACAGAATATTTTACAGAGCTTCAGAAATTCTATATATGTAATAAAGTTATAATAAGATATCTATTAAGTTATCTTGCAATCAGTGAAGAATCAGTAACTGGACTGACTGATAAGTTTATAAAAGAATTTATAAAAGAATATTCGCATTATGGTAAATATGAAGTACAATTGAAAAAAATATTGGATAAGTCTGCTGATATAATAAAATTAGAGTTGAAAAATTTAGGTTTGTTATCAAATGATAAGAATAATGAATTAGAAATAGTACAGAATACAAGAGGAATATTAAAAACACAAGGTGATATTAGTAATAATTATCATGAAATAAATAAAAAATTGGATTATATATCGGCTAATATTAGTAGAATAGGTAATAATTTAACAGAAGTATTAACGGGTGATAATCATATAAGTGATAATACAGAATATGCTGCTGAATTTAAAAATATAGAGAAGAATTATCAGGCTAATACGAGATTTAGAGATGCAATAATCAAGTATAATGAATTGATTAATGATATAAGGGAGAGTGGAGTAGATGCAAAAGAACTTCTTACTAATATATACATTAATCTGGCGTTGTGTTATACCAATATTGAGGATTATACTAAAGCTAGAAAAAATCTTACATATTCAGAAAAATATTGTGACTACACACAGAATGCAAAATATTACTATATAAAAGCATATACATGTTGGAAAAATAATCAAAATAATAACAGACAGTATAAAAATATTGATGCGTCAGAAGCTATACAACTGCTTGATAAAGCTATAAATATAGATGATAAATATATACCAGCAATAATATTAAGATGTGAGCTTGGTGCTTTGATAAAAGAGGATAAAGAAGAATTGTTTCTTAAATTGGATGAAGTATGGAAATGTATTGTAAATAATACCGATAATAGCAGATATCATTCATCTTATTATGCGGCAAGAGGAATAGTGAGTAAGATATATGCAGATTATGAGGAAGCAGAGAAATGGATGTTAAAAGCAGAAGGTGAGAAACATTCTGTTAATAATCTGATTAACCTTGGAATAATACGCTATTCTATGGCAACTAAAGCGTGTGAATATGGAAAGCGCATATCAAGAGATATGATAGATTATACTCATATGTTTAGTTCATTGGATTATTTGTCCAAAGCAATGGAAGAAATATTGCAATCTGAAGACAAACATTATGATGATCAATTTCTTATGTTATATGTTAATGTATGTATAATATGTGAAAGAATGGATAAACTTGATGTGTTGTCACTTAGTGATACTGATATGGCCAAGCTGGATTATGATACAAAAAGAAATATAATATATCATCAGATGTTATGTGGAAACAGGGATAATATTGGCTATCTTAGTGATGGAGATATAAACTATATAACATGTCTTGAAATGTCAGAGAATGGTAATGATGATGAGGCACTTAGCTTTTTTAAAAATAAGCTTAATATAGGAAGTAAAAATGAGATTAGTAGAAATTATAATTTGGCATTGCAGCTTGCACTTGATATAAAAAGAACAGAGGATTATAGAAGCATAAGAAGTGAAGCAATAAAAAGGGATATAGATTGTCCATATATTGAACTATATGATGCAAGATATTATGAACTTATAGGGCAAAAAGAAAAAAGTAAAGAATTATATGATAAGTATATTCATAGCAATGATGTTATGTATATATGGAACTCCATAGGTTTTTATAGAAGAAACAGGTATGACGAGGAACTTAAACAGATATATACAGAAATTCTTAATAAACTTGGAAAACATGAGCTGGCGATATATAATCCTGAAAGCTTGATATATGATGCTTTCATATACCTTGCAGATATTGATATATATACAGCACTTGATATGTATGAGAAGTATGCAGATATATTTATAAGTAACAGGCAACGCATACAAATAGGAGAATTTATATATTTTAAAGTACTAGATGCTGGAAGGTTAATAGAATTATATGAACAGATACCAGATGATAGTAAAACATTTGCACAGAAAATAAACTATATTATACTTTTAAAGTATATATTATCTTTCGATAAAGCCAAGAAATATGGAGAAATGCTTGGAAATTCATATAAGATAGAGGATAAGGAAAATCAAATAAAGTATCTTGAACTTATGAGTGAAGTCAGTCTGCTTGATAGGGATTTGGATGCAAGTGTCAGATATATAACAGAAGCAAAGGGATTGGCAAAAGAACTTGTGTATAATCCAGTTCATCAGTTATATATGTCAAGACTTATGAGATGTGGAAAAGAAGACGGTATATCTTATGGTATTGAATTCAAGAATATGCATCCTAATGTTGCAACATGGATAGAGTCTATGCAGGCTATAGAAGTGAATGAATCAGGAGAGAAAAAACTTACAGATGAATTCTGGGATAGAATAAATGATATAAAGGAGCATTATGACAATATAATTCCATATTATGACAATGAATATGTTACAGTCTATATGTTGCAGAAAGCACTTGGAAAAGATAATGATATGATAGCTATGCTTGGTATGCCAGATAATAAACAGATTAAAATGGTGGTTAATAACGATAGTAATGATAATATAATAGAAAAATCAAAAAAAATAAGTGATGCTATAGTAGTAGATGCAATGACACTTTTATTTCTAAATGCATATGACGTGATGGAACTGTTGGATATATTTAGAACAATATACATAACATATAGTTCAGTAGAAGAACTTGAGAAAATCTATGTGAATTATGGTGGGACTATGATAGAGAATATATTAGAATGGCTTAAGAGTGACTTAAGAATAGAATTATATCCATCATATAACAAAAGAAATGAAAAAGATTCATTCTATCATCCCGCATATTTTATGGATTCTATTGAGGCGGCTAAGAGAGAAGATTGCTATTTCTTTACCATAGACGGAAAAGTACCTCGTCTATTTAATAAGGAGAGAGAAATATTTATAAATGTTATGCATCTCGTATGTAAAATGACAGGTGAGCCTGTATCAAGAGTTATACTTAATTTGTTGTCGCATAATATAACATTTATCAGTTTCGGACCAGAAGATATTATATATGCATTGAATAGAACAAATATATTGTTACAAGATTCATTGCCAATAGATGCTTCAATAAATAATATTATCAACAAAATGTTTAGCGTTAATAGTACAAGTGATGCTATAAGTTATCTTGGAGTATATAAAAAAACATTTGAAGATATTATAACTTGTTATGGTTCTAAAAATGCTATAACAGGTAAATTCATAGAATGTATATGTAGGCAACTTGACAGAACATATTCAAGGGCAAGGGCGAATTACCTTAATTATATGGAGAACAGAGAAGAATCAGAGTATTACAAATGTATATTTTATTGGAAGTATAATGAAAGGCTTATTATTATATTAAGAAGATTAATGATTAATTATAATGAATTGTGGCAGAAGTTGCGTGAATATCCGTACAGACATATGGATGTAAAAATACTTGATAAAGTAGATGCAAAGTATGGTAAAGGGAAAAAAGATATTACGAAAAATGATAAGAGGCTGGACGAGATTGCAAGGGCATATAATTTTAGGCAGTGAATTGATTTTTTACAAGAAAATATCAGTAAAAATGTATAACTGATTATTGTTAAAAATATTTTAAAATATAACAAATAAATATTAGTTGTTAGCAGGAATGAATAGGATTATGAATAATAAAAACGATATATTAGAGTCTTGGATAATGGTTGAACATTTATCAGAGGGAAATATTAATTTAAATGATAAGGCAATTTTGACGTTTAGTGGGTTATGGCAACAGGATTATTATGCTGTGATGTTAGATAAAATGAATAAGAGCAGAGTTGGAAATTATAAAAATAGTGGGGCTGTTATATATTTTGATATTTTTCCATTTAGTGAAGTTATTGATTATCTAAGAAAAAAATATAAATTAAAACCAACAGAACAGGAAATTACAATAGAAAATAAATTTTCATTTGCTTTATATTTTGATAAAGAACTTAATTTTGTTTCTGAAATGACATTTTTAACAGAAAGTTATTATATAAGGAACAAAAGAAGAATACCTAAAGAAAATGAATTTATGGAATTTGAAGCAGAAAAAAGAAAAGAATTTGAGGAACTATTTGAATGTTCAGAAGATGATGACTACATAATACATTTTAATCGTACGATATCACTAATTCTTAAAAAATATAATATTTTAATTGAAAATTGTAGAATACAGATATTAAAAAATATTGAAATAGATGCCACAAATTTACATTCTTTTTTCATAGCTGATTTGGAAAAAGCAAAAAAAATACATTCAGACAATTTAGACAAATATATAGTTGCAAATTCTATAGAGCGTATAAATTTAAATAGTCAAAAGGAAAGTAAGGGATTTAATCACGGAGCTTTTGATGATATTTTACAGCCAAAGAATTATCCTATTGCACGATTTCCAAGTAATCCACAATTTTCACTTGCATTTATGCAGCAGGTGGCTGTTAATTTATCAATAGGGTTTGATAATAATCAGATTAGGAGTGTAAATGGACCACCGGGTACAGGAAAAACAACATTATTAAAAGATATATTTGCTGAGCTTATTGTAGAACAGTCATATGATATAGCAAAAAATTCATTAAAATATATAAGAGGTAATGATTCAACAAAATATATGGATAATTCTTCTATTGGTATTATGCCTAAAAATATAGCAGAGAAATGTATAGTCGTTGCAAGTTCAAATCATAGTGCAATTCAAAATATAGTTGATGACTTACCTTTGAGTAAAAAAATAGATAAGGAATTTTTGGATAGTATTGTTAGAGCAGATTATTTTAAAGAAATAGCAAATTCATTAGTAGAAACAGAATGGTATGAGGACGAAAAAGGCAGGCATGAAAAATTAAAAATCACAAAAAAAGAAGATGCTGATAAGTTTTGGGGATTGTTTTCAATTGAAGGTGGAAAGAAAGATAATATGAAATATATAGTTACAGTGTTAAAGCATATTGTAAATTATCTTGAGTGTGAATATACACCGGATGATGATATATACGAAAACTTTCTTGAAATGTACGACAAGGTTTATAATTATCGGGGCAATATTCAAAATACTTCACAGAACATAAAAAATATAAAAAAATTTAAATCAGTAATAGATGAAAAATTACAAAAATTAAACCATGAAGTGACTAGCAGAAAATATAATCTAAGAAAAATAAAATTAGAAAATGAAAAACTTATTGAAGATATTCAATATAAGATAGAAAATTTAGAAAATGAGATGAACAATTTTAATACACAGATACAGATGGCGGAATGTGAAAAGAATACTGTTCTTAAGTGTATTGAAGCATTGAAACTTCAAAAACCAAAATTATTTTCTCCACGAAAGCATAAGAAAGAATTTATACAACAGAGTAAAGAATATTCAGACCAGCTTCAAATAGCTATTGTTAATGAGAATAAAATAAGAATTGAATTGTTAGGATTGCAAGATAAGATAAAGAACTTTCAAACAGAAATAGATAAAATTAAAAGAAAATCAGAACAAGAACAAATAATATTTGATACATGGGAAGAAAATGAAAAGTCTGAAATTCATAATTTAGAAGCTGACGTAGAAAATCTGGAGAAAAGACTGAATAGTATTGAAATAAATGAGCTTAATCTTGATTTGGACTATGAAGAATTACAATTGAGTAATCCATGGTTTGACATAAAATATAGAAGGTTACAGTCTCAATTATTTATTAAAGCATTGGAAGTTAGGAAACAATTTTTGTATGAAAATAGAAAAAATATAAAAGCAGCTTATATTATATGGAACAAGCAAAGTGAATATCTTGAAAAGAAATATATAATATCGGAGGCGTGGAATTGGATAAATATGACTATACCAGTTATAGGTTCTACATTCGCCAGTTTTTCAAGAATGTGTGCAAATATGGGAAAAGAAACCATAGGACATTTATTTATTGATGAAGCAGGACAAGCACTTCCACAAGCAAGTGTTGGAGCTATCTTCAGAAGCAAATATGTTATGGCAGTTGGAGATCCTGCACAGATAAAACCTGTTCTTACATTGGATTCTAATATTCTTAATATGTTGGGGGAATATTATGGTGTATCAAGACAATATTTGTCTGAAACAGCATCTACACAAACGCTGATAGACGCAATAAGTAAATATGGATATTATAAGGATACCAACAAAGAAGATTGGATAGGAATACCATTATGGGTACATAGAAGATGTAAATATCCTATGTTTGATATTTCAAATAAAATTTCATATTTGGGTAATATGGTACAGGGAGAAAAGTCTGATGGAATTGCTGAATGGTATGATATAAAAGGTCGTGCTGTAGATAAATATGTTGCAGAACAAGGGGAGTTTTTAAGAAAAAAACTTCAAAGTATGATAATGAAAAATCCTGACATTGTAAATAAACAAAGTGACGATATTGTATATGTAATTAGTCCATTTAAGAATGTTGCATATCAATTATCACAGGAATTAAATAAAATTGGTTTTACAAGATATGATAAAAATAGTAAGCCTACCAATGTTGGAACTGTTCATACATTTCAGGGAAAAGAAGCACCTATTGTGTTTTTAGTATTAGGTGCAGATGAAAAATGCATTGGAGCAGCAAATTGGGCTATGGGAACAGAAAATCCTAATATTATGAATGTTGCAGCAACACGGGCAAAAAATGAGTTTTATATTATTGGTGATAAAAAAATGTATTTATCACTTAATAGCGATGTAATAAATGATACATATAGGATAATAAAAAAACATATGCTTTAGGGATATATTTGTTAAAGATTAATATGTGTACACTTTAAATTACAATTGAAGAGAAATATGGCTGGAAAGTCAATATAAGTTATGAAACTAAAGAAAAAAAGATACTTTATTTATAAGTAATAGAAATATGTTAAGGGGTTGGAGTTTCCATTTGTGATATGTTTTATGCAGGGGAAATTAACGGATAATCTGCAAACAAGAAATTCAATCTATATGATGTTAACAAGAACATTTATAACATCTTATTTTATAGTACCAGATGATGCATCACCATTGAATTGGGATTAGATACAATAGAAGAAATATTTGAAAAAGTCTTTTTTGATGTAGAAGATAATGAATATACGGAAAAAGAAGTAAAAGACTGCTTTCAATTACTATTAAGAATTTTTTCAACGGATTTAGGTTATATAAGTTATGATTAAAGAAAGCTATTATTATATCATCGATAGCTGTAGATCGGAACGTGATAAATATTGGACAGAGCTTATTCAGAAATGTAGGATAAGCGGATTGTCAGATTATGAATGGTGCCAGAGAAACAGCATTTCGACAAGAGGCGGCTATTATGCAGCAAAGTTCCTGACTGATTGCCATGGTTATGTACATACCGATGGATTCAGTGGTTATAACCGCCTGAAAGATGTAAATTCATAGATCTAATTTGAAAATTTTGAAAATTAGATAATATGGATATTTATACAGTTGTTTATATAGCGTTTACTGATGAAAATAAAATGCGTTAATTCGCATTTGGAAAGGAAAAATATGGCATTAGAAAATAAGCTTAATATTACAGATTCCACAGAACTTGCAAGAATGGAAAAAAAGATAAGCAAGAAAGATGAATATAGCACATCCTTTTCGTGAAGATAATGGAAGAAGCACCAGAATATGGCTTGATTTAATTCTGAAGAAAGAGTTGAACAAAGTTATTGATTGGAGTCTTGTAGATAAGTAAGACTATCTTTTGGCAATGGAAAGAAGCCCAATCAGAGATATTGAAATAAAATATATTTTGAAGCAGGCTTTGACAGATAAAGTTGACGATAGAGAAGTTTATATGAAAGGTATAGATCATAGCTATTATTATGAAGGTTATGTAATATATAAAGCTGAGGATTTGTAGAGATATACTCTTACCAACGGCAGGAGCAATAGGAGAATTAGATGAAAATTCAGTTTGTGCAAAAGTAGTCATAATCTGCCAACATGTTGATACTGCCGGTACATCAGCAGAAGAAGCATATTTACCGATGACAAGCAGATCAATTGCACCATACATTGCCTGCAGGAATAATGCTGATAATATAGGAGATGCAAATAAGACTAATGGCTGTAATATTTTCTCTTCTGTAAATGATGAGCCAAGAAATACCGAATTTACGGCGTTTCTTGGCTCGTTTTATGTTATATGACAAACAAAAGACAATAATTTTTTTAAAATTTCGAAATAGATAATTTATGATTTTTTTTGCAGAGGCTGTTTATCGCATTGTTGATTTATACTTAAATTTTACTTGATAATCAACAGAACTTTATAGATAGATGCAGAAAATGTATTTTTATGGATAATATTGTTATAATAATTGATAAATCACTGATGATGTGATAATATGATGATGTTTTATTTAAAAATCATTAATGAGAATGTTACGCAAAACAACATAGCAGATGTAATATTTAAGTTACAGGGATTATATAGTTGTTAATATCATTGATGAGATATTCATATGCGAGTAAGAGGTTAAAATGGCTAGAATTAAATTTATGAATACAGAAATTGATAATCTGACAATGAAAGAAACATTAGATGAAATTGACAAATTAATATTGAAGAATGATAAATCTTATGTAGTTACACCAAATGTTGATCATATAGTTCAGTTAGAAACTGATGTGGAATTAAAGAATATTTATAGAGATGCATCTTTAATACTTGCAGATGGAAAACCATTATTATGGATTTCAAAGTGGTATAAAACACCTATAAAAGAAAAGATATCTGGTTCGGATTTGTTTCCGTTATTATGTGAAATGGCAGCAAAAAAAGGATATTCTATGTTTTTTTTAGGTGCTGCAGAAGGAGTGGCAGCGAAAGCCGCAGAAAATTTAAAGAAAAAATATAATGGTTTAAAAATAGTTGGAACATATTCTCCGCCATATGGATTTGAGAAAGATGAAATAGAATCAGAAAAAATCATAGATATGGTTAAAGAAGCTCATCCTGATATTCTTATTGTTGGACTAGGATGTCCAAAACAGGAAAAGTTCATATATAGCTATAGGGATAGGTTGAATGTGCCAATTTCCTTGGGCCTGGGTGCTAGTTTTGATTTTGAAGCTGGAAACATAAAAAGAGCACCTAAATGGATGGCCAATCATGGTTTGGAATGGCTGTTTAGAATTACACAGGATCCAAAGAGATTGGCTAAAAGATATCTGGTAGATGATATGAAAGTATTTCATCTCGCATTTAAATACAGAAAGGAAAATGTATGAGAATATTATTTTTAACAAATTTATTACCATATCCGTTAGATAATGGAGGCAAAATTAAAACATATACAACAATTAAGTCTTTTTTTGAGGCAGGATATGAAATAGATTTACTATGTTTTAAAGAAAAAAATATTCAAATGTATAATGAAGAGCAAGAACTATTAAAAATATGCAATTCTATAGAACAAGTACATTTGCCATTAACGACGGCAGAAAATAAAAAATATATGATATTTATTGCAGCCAAAAGTCTATTTTCTAAATTACCATTTTCTATATATAAATATAAGTCAAACAAAATGATAGAAAAAATAAAAGCTAAAATAAGTATTCCATATGATGTTATATATTTTGATCATCTACCTATGTGTAGATATTTAGATATTGTTTGTAAATGTTGGCCTAATGCAAGATTTATATTGGATGAACATAATTGCGAAACAATCATTACAAAAAGAAAAGCTCAAAAAACAAGGAATTTTATAAAACAAGGTTTTTTGTTTTTTGAATCATTGAAATTAGAAAAATTTGAGATTAATTCAATTAAAAAAATGGATAGGACAATTGTATTATCTAAGGAAGATTATAATTATTTATATTCATTAACGAATTGTGAATTTGAGCATGAGATTATTCCAATAGGAGTTTTGGATAGAGGTGTTAAGAAAAATAAATGCGGTGATAGTTTAAAAATTCTATTTATAGGAACACTTACATGGGAACCAAATAATTTGGGCTTAATTTGGTTTTTAAGTAACGTTTTACCTATTATTGAAAAAGAAAAAATAAATTATCATATATATATTGTTGGTAAAAATCCAAGTTTAGATATTAGAAAGATAAGTGAAAAGTATAAAAATAAAATAACAGTTACTGGATATGTTGATTCAATAGATGAATATTATGATGAATGTGATTGTACTATTGTGCCGTTGTTTATTGGTAGTGGGCAACGTGTAAAATTAATTGAGGCTTTTTCTAAAGGGATGCCAGCTATTTCAACAACTATTGGTGCAGAAGGATTAACATATAAGGATAATGAAAACATTATTATAGCTGATGATGAACAAAAATTTGCAAATGCCATTATAGCAATGAATGATTTTGAATTTAGAACAAGGATAGGGGAAAATGGTAGAAAAGTATATGAAAATTTATATTCATTAAAAGCTGTATCTAATCTTATTGTAAAATCTGTTAATTAGAAATATTATACTTTAAATTTAAAATTTAAGTACCGAAAAGATATAAGGAGAAAAATGAAAAATTTACAACTGTGTATTGTAAGTATATGGTTATTAATTTGCATATATTATATCCCATATTCAATTATTTATAAAAATTTGAAATCGTTAAAATTTGTTACAGTGGCATTGACTTTGCAGAATATAATGAGTTTATTTGCATGTAATTCATTACCAGGATATGTGGTATCATTTATAATACTATATAAAGAAATTATATTATGGGGAACCGTAATATGGACATTAATTATACGACAGAAAATAAGAAAAAACAATTTTTCAGCAATTTGTTTCGTCTTTTATCTAGTTTTATCAATGTTTAGAGGCAATGTAGATATATATACGAAATTTGTTTGTTTTAGACAGTTAATGACACCTGTTATTTTGATATTATATGGAAGATGTTTAAATATTTCTCAGGATGAAAAAGTTGATTTCTTAAAATTTATTATTAATATGGGGGTTTTTCAGGCAATTTTTGGAATTGTAGAGGAATTTATATTAGGTGATAAGTTTTGGTTAGCATTAAATATTTCAAGTTTATTTAAAGCAAAAGGATTTTCAAGATGGGTTATAGCTGGAATGCCTGGGAATTATTATAGTGCAGATTTTTATTCCATAATAGGTCGAAGTGTACGACGTTTAGTTGGAATAACTACTGATCCACTTTTAACGGCACATTTTTTAGCTTTTTGTATAGTTATTCTATTGTTTTTAGATGTTGATAAAAAAAATGAAAAAATATTTAAGATTGTATTATTATCAATAGCAACATTTTTAACTTTATCAAAAGGTGCAATATTAATCGTTGCAATTTCTTTTCTATATAAAGTGTGGATAAAAAATAGAAAAGTGGCTATTTTTTTAATTGTATTTGCAATAACAGGTTTAGTAGGAATAATACAAAGTAATATATTACGTACTGTTTCAATACATTTGGCTGGTTTGACAACTGCAGCAGAAAGTATATCAATTATTGGTGGTGGAATTGGAACGTCAGGAAATTTAGCTTCTTTAGGAGGAAAAAGTACAACATCTGGAGAGAGCTTTTTTGGAATGATATTAGGGCAGTTAGGAATTATAGGTTTATTGTTATTTATATGGATGATAAAAAGAATGACTAAGTTACTGTTTGCTGAAAAAAACAAAATATATGTATACGCTATAATTGCATATATAATAGCAATAACAATAGAGGCAATAGTTTCAGAGTCTGCAATTAATTTTGTTGGAAGTGGGGTAGCATTTATTGCATTAGGTATTTTTTCTGTTAGAAAAAATGTAAATAAAAATAAAGGAGTATTATTATGAAGATAGGTATTTTAACATTTCATCGCGTGTATAATTATGGTGCTGTTATTCAAGCATATTGTACTCAGAAAATTCTTGATGAATTAAATATTGATAATGAAATAATAGATTTTTCGATAAAAAAACAAAAGGATTATACAGATTTATATAGTAAAAGAAATGGATTAAAACGTTTTGTAAAAACTTTATTACTTATACCATTTCATAAGGAAAGAGTTTCTAGAAAGAAAAAATTTGATTCTTTTATTAATTCAATGAAATTATCAAATAAAAGTTATAATAAAAGTGAGTATTTAAGAGAAACTAATAAAAATTATGATTGTTACTTAGTTGGAAGCGATCAGGTTTGGAATATTACGAAAAAGGCAGAAAGTTCAGATGCATATTTTTTGGATTTTGCAGATGAGGATAAAAGGAAGATATCATACGCCTCAAGTATAGGAGTTGCGACATATGAAGATCTTGTTTTAAAAGAGAAATATTTAAAACAGTTTGATGCTATTTCATGTAGAGAGAGTGGAGGAGCTCAGATTTTGAGTGATATAGTTGACTATAAGGTACAAACAGTGCTTGATCCAACGCTTTTAGTTGATAAAAATATATTAGTTAAAGAAATATATAAAATAGAAAATGACCCATATATATTATATTATTCATTAGATGGATTTGATAAGAGAAAAAATAATTTAGATATATTGAAAGCATTATCTGAAAAATTTGGTTATAAAGTGAAATTTATTACACCAGAATGGCCATATCACGAATTTGGAGAGGATTTAAGAGGTGTAGGACCGATTGAGTTTTTAAATTTAATACAACAAGCAAAGATAGTATGTACTAATTCTTTTCATGGGACAGCATTATCAATTAAGTTAGGAGTACCATTTTATGTTTTAGAATCGAAAAATATAAAAGATGAAAGAAAGAGAAGCATTTTAAAACAATTAGAATTGCAGGATAGAATTATATCTTCATACAAAGATATAGGTAATATTGATGATTATTCGATTAATTATAATAAGGTAAATATAAAGTTAAAAGAATTAATGAAATTAAGCAGTATTTATTTAAAAAAAGCGTTAGATATTGTAGTGGAGGAATAAAATGAATCAAAGTTATATGATATCAATTATTTTACCTGTTTATAATGTGGAAAAATATTTAGATGATTGTATTGAGTCATTAATACAGCAAACATATAAGAATATAGAAGTTATAATTGTTGATGATGGTTCAACTGATAATTCAGGAATTATTGCTGATAAATGTGCAAATAAAGATAATAGAATTAAAGTAATACATAAGCAAAATGGGGGCGTTGCCACAGCAAGAAATACAGGTCTTAAGATAGCAAGGGGAGAGTTTATAATTTTTGTTGATCCTGATGATTGGGTTACATTGGATCATGTGGAATATTTATTAAAATTACAGAGTATAAGTGATGCCGATGTATGTATGACAACAGCTTTATTTACAAAATATGGAGAAAAACAGGTTGAAAAGATTGAAGAAAAAACAATTAGTGCGTCTCAGGCAGCAACTTTATTGCTAAATCCAGATATGTATGTGGGGTCATATAGCAAAATTTTCAGAAGAAAATGGTTATTAGACAATAATTTGTGGCAAAATGAAACAATATATTCAGGTGAAGGATTACATTTTACAGTCAAAGCAGTACAGTATGCTAATTGTGTAACTGTTAGTAATAAAAAAATATATTTTTATCGTAGAAATGTTAGTACAAGTGCGACAACAAAATTTAACATAAAAATGTTTTCAAATAATGAGCATTCATTAAATGTAATAATGAATGAAAAAATAATTACATCTAAAGATTTTGAAATTATGTGGCATTTATTTAGAGCTCATTTATTTATAAGTGGAATTTTATCAATTGAAATAAATAATGCAAAATATAAATATAAGGAAGAGTATGATTATTGGAAGCGGATAATTAAATCAGATATGAATATGCTGTTATCATCTAGAATTGTTCCAATTAAATCAAAAATACGATTAATATGTGCTATAAATTTCCCTTACATATGGGCTGTCATGGCAAAATATAAAAGAAAAAGGATATATAAAAGAAGCGTATGAAAACATTATTAAATAAATACAAAGAAATGAACCTGCAAGCAAAGGCATCATTATGGTTTTTATTTGCAAATGTATTTCAAAAGGCAGTAATGATGATTTTTACGCCTGTATTTACACGTGTGATGACAGCAGAGGAATTTTCAAAATATGCTGTTTTTCAATCTTGGGAAGCAATATTTACAGTTTTTGCGACGTTAAACATCTCAAGTTATGCTACCGCTAAAGCACTTGTAGATATTAAAGATGATAAAGATGAATTTGTTTTTAGTGCAGAAATTTTAACAGGTATCTTAACATGTATTATGTTTGCATTATATCTAGTTATTCATTTTGTTTTTAATGGATTAAATGATTTGCCGCTTCCAATTATGATATCGTTGTTTTGTGATATTTTTTTTGTTGCAATTTTTAACTTTTGGTCACAAATGGAAAGATATTATTTAAGATATAGAGCACTTGTCATAATATCTATTTTCACAGGAGCCTTTTCTCCAATAATTGCATTTGTGTTAATTAGTTATTCTGATTACTTAGGATTATATAAAGGGTGGGCTAGAATAGCAAGTGTAGTATTTCTTAATGGATTATTAGCTATATATCTTTTGTTATTAAATATAAAAAAAGGACATGCTAAAGTAAATAGATATTATTGGAAGTATTGTATAGATTATTGTATTCCATTAATACCACATTTTTTAGCTGCAGCTTTTTTACAAAAAGCAAGTCAGTTATTTGTTGATCATTATTCAGGTGGGATTGCATCAGGTATATTTTCGTTGGCTAATAGCTTGGCATTGATGATGATGATTTTTAATGATGCTTTAACTAAAACGTTGGTTCCTTGGACATATAAAAAATTAGCAGAAAAAAAATATAAAGATATAAATAAACCTATCATATTATCATTGGTAGTTATCGGAATTTTGGATTTATTAATGTGTTTAGTAGCTCCAGAGATTGTTAATATATTTGCTGATGCATCTTATAAAGATGCCATTTATGCTATACCTCCACTTGTGGGTGTATGTTTTTTAGGCTTTTTATATAATGCATATACTAATATTGAATATTATTATCAAGAAACAAAATATGTTTCTACAGCTAGCATAGTTGCTGGAATTTCTATAGTGATTTTAGAAGTAATTTTTGTTCCTAAATTAGGATATATGGCAGCTGCATATTCGACATTGATAAGTTATTGTATATATGCATTTATGCATTATGTATTTATGTGCAAGACTGTATCAAAACACATACCAGGAGAATATATATATGATAATAAAACAATTTTAAAGTTAACAATTTTGTTTATTGTATTTTTAATAATTATGCCAGTTTTATATAAAAATATATATATTAGATATGGAATAATTGCAATATGTATGCTTTTGTTTGTTTGTAATATAAAAAAAGTAAAGGTAATATTAGGTGATTTTTTTGAAAAAAAAGGAAGTATGTAAACAGGATAATATACGAGAAAATAAAAGAAATACATCGTTTGAATTGATGAGAATACTTTCCATGTTTATGGTATGTGCTTTTCATTGGCAACTACACGGTTATAATGATTCTATTTCAAGTTCAAATTTGTGCGTAAATCAGATAATTTCGTTTGTTTTTGGCTCATGGGGAATCTTAGGGGTAAATTTATTTTTCATATTGTCATTTTACTTTTTAAACAAAAAGAAAGAAATTTCATATAGTAAAATAATAAGGTTAGTTATTAAAGTTTCTTTTTTCGGAACAACAATATATATTATAGGTATTTTAATAGGTGCAACAAATTTTTCTTATATACAAATGGTTAAATCGATATTTGGGGTGTTCGCATATCAGTATTGGTTTATTACTGTTTATATTATAATTTTGATTATTGCCCCAATGCTAAATAAAATATTAGCAGAGTTATCTACAAAAGAATGTCATATATTATTAAGTATAATGATTTATGTTACATATTGTGTTTCATGGATAATAGGAAGTGAGATTGCTGGAAGATTGTCGTGTGGTATAACAATATATATTTTAATATATACTCTAGAAAATAAAATTAATTATAATTTTTTTGAAAAATATAGAATTTTAGCTATACCTGGTATTATAGTGGGGATTTTAGGGGAAATAGTTCTATCTTATTTAGGAGGCAATAATCCTATTTTTTATAAAATGATAGAAAAATTGCAAACAACAAATTCGCCGTATATGTTAATAATATCATTATTTGTTTTCTACATATTTAAAAATATGAAGTTGAATTATAATAGAGTAGTTAACTTTTTAGGTAAATATGCAGTAGGAGCTTATTTATTACACGGTGGTGCTAGTTTTATAAAGAATTATTTATGGGATGGATTATTTGAAGTGGGAAAATATTATAAATTGGCTCCTCTAGAGTACATAAGTCATTATATAATTTGTATTATTTTACTATTTGTAGTTGGTGTAATTTGTGATTTTATTTATTCTAATTTTTTGGAGAAAGTGTTAATTAGAAAAATATAAACATAAGTGGAATGAATCAGACATTGACTGCTAAAATATGATAATAATCAAAAGATAATGGAGATAGAATATGAATATTTATTTGGAATATAAATTGAAAAATAAAAGGTTTGATGTATTAAATTATTTAAAGGGATTTTCTATTATTACAATTGTAATAATGCATTTATTACCTTTTATTAGTGGAATTCCATCAAAAATAATTACATTATCTGCTATTGGTGGAACAGGTGTGCATGTATTCTTTTTGTGTTCAGGTATAGGTTTGTATTTAAGCTATTTAAATACAAGAGTTAATTATATAGAATTTATAAAAAAAAGATGGATAAAGATTTATATTCCATATATAATAATTGTCTTTATCTCATTTTTGTCACCGTGGATGTATTCAGATAATGATAGAGTAGCAGCGTTTTTAAGTCATATATTTATGTATAAAATGTTTATACCAAAGTATGAAGAAAGTTTTGGTGTACAATTTTGGTATGTATCATCAATAATTCAATTATATTTTATATTCATACCTATGTGCAAAATAAAAGAAAAATTAAATAATAATAAAATATTTTTAATAATATTTTTAGGCATTAGTGTTGCTTGGTGGAATTTATGTTATATGTTGGGAGTATCAAATATTAGGGTTTGGAGTAGTTTTTGTTTTCAATATATATGGGAATTTGCATTAGGAATGGTTATAGCAGATAAATTAGTATGTGGGAAGATATATAGAAGTAACTTATTAAAATTAGCTTTAATAGCTGCTTTAGGTATAGCTTTACAGGCTGGGTTAGCTTTTTTTTCTGAAAATTTAAAACTTTTTAATGATATTCCAGCATTGTTTGGATATAGCGCATTGGCTCTATTATTAATGAATATAAAGACAATAAAAAAAATATGTAATGAAATTTCAAAAATTTCATATGAATTGTTTCTTATACACATATATATTTTTAAAACGTTATTTTTATTATTTAACAGTAATAAATTTATTATCAATTGTATGTTGGGGATAGTAGCAGTAGTAATATCTATAATTTGTGCATATTTTTATAGTAAATTTATAAATAAATATGTTACTTTAATTAATAAGGGATTGAATATTATCAAACAAAAAAATATATAATTGTTTAACAATTATATTGAAGCAATTAGAACTAAAAGGAGTAATAATTGCTTGAATTATAACTAAAGTGTAGTAATTTATTTGCTTAGTTGTTTAATAGCATAATTATGAAATAGTATTTGGAAAGTTAAATAATTTAGCTTTTATAAATTAAGAAAATAGTTTTTAGTAAGAGGTTTTTAATTTTAACTATTCAGAATGATAAAAGATATTATATGTTTATATTTGATGTATTGATAATATAATGTGATGTGAGATTTTTAAAATATGCAAATAAAAAGAAAAAAATTCATCTATAAATTATATTTAAATGATATAGATAAATTAAAGTCTACATATTTTATAGTGTATTGACAATTACAGGAGATTAATTATGAAATGCATAATACTAGCCGGTGGCATAGGCAACACTCTATGGCCACTTTCAAGAAAAAATTATCCTAAGCAGTTCCTTAACATATGTGAAGGGCGTTCTTTATTGCAGGATACTATAGTTCGTAATCTGCCGTTTGCGGATGAATTTATAATAGTAACGAATGAGAGCTACAAGGAGATTATGGAGTCTCAGCTTAAGGCTTTTCAGGGATTGCGATACAGAATTATATATGAAAGCAGGAATTGCGGCACATTTGCAGCAGTTTCGCTGGCTTCAGCATTTTTAAATGCATCAGATATTATGATGGTTACAGTGTCGGATCTTATAATAGAAGATGGAAGCTACAAGGATTCTGTTATTAAAGCTAAAGAAATAGCTAAGAATGGTGCAATAGCTAATATTGTCCGTGATTTAAGTGTTGATGACCATGCAGGAATATATATATGTATGGTTGGTACATTTAACCACTCATTACAGAAGATATTTCCTGATGTATGTCAGCTTAAGAAAAAGGCAAGACGCAGACTTAAAACAGTCAGACGTAATATAGTTGTTCCAGAGAATATTATGGAACAGTTTCCGCATTTTCGCATGCAGGCAGAGCTTTTCGCAAGGATGGATAACGTTGTGCCTGTAGAAGCACATTTTAATTATAAAGATGTGGATGATGTGTATGATGTTTCCGAACTTGGGACAGCTGTCTATGAAAAGAATATAATAAGTAACAATTGCGAAGATGTTTTATTGATTAATACTGCATCCAAACACCTGGTTGTCGCAAATAGCATAAATGATATTGCAGTAGTTAATACGGATGATGCAACTTATATATCTGACAGGGAACATATTGATGATATCAAGGCGATTGCCAAAGAACATATAGAAGAATATAAGCCATATTTTGAAAGCTCCAAGGTGATGTTTAGACAATGGGGAATGCATGAAATCCTTTCATCAACTGAGCATTATAAGGTAAAAAAGGTTACCATATATCCTAAGATGAGTATGAAGCTTCATAAACATGAACATAGATTAGAGAGCTGGACTATAGTAGAGGGTACTGCAACTATCCAGATTGGAAATGAAGTTAAAGAATATACTAAGAATGATACTGTAAGTGTACCTATAGGAGTTCCACACAGAGTAAGCAATCTTACAGATTCTAATGTCATCATTATTGAAACTGGTATTGGTGAAATCATGAGTGAAGCAGAGTTTGAAAAAAAGAAGGATACAGACTTTGTAAATATTGATGAAGATAGCTCTTTAGTGAGTATTCCGGATATTATGAGACTTGAGCCCGCATTTAAGGATAATCTGTGGGGAGGCACTAAGCTTCGTACAGTATTTGGTAAGAAATGTGATTATGATGTTATAGGTGAAAGCTGGGAATTATCAGCACATCCAGATGGACAGTCTGTTATAGCTTCAGGCATATTTACCGGAATGTATTTTGGAGAATTTATTGAAAAATACGGACATGATGTTGTTGGCTGGAAGAGTAGTTCACTTGACAGATTTCCTGTGCTTATTAAGTTTATTGATGCTAAGAAGGATTTATCGATTCAGATTCATCCGGATGATGATTATGCTCTTGAGATTGAGAATGAATTCGGTAAAAATGAGATGTGGTATGTAGTTGACTGTGAGCCAGGGGCTTTCCTTTACTGTGGACTCAAAAAGGATTCAAGCAAGGAAGAAATCAGAGAACGCATAGAAAATAATACGATAACTGATATTCTTAATAAGATTGAAGTTCATAAAGGTGACTGTGTTATGGTCAAAGCAGGAACTATTCATGCTATTGGAGCTGGTATTCTTATATGTGAGATTCAGCAGAATTCTAATTGCACCTATAGAATGTATGATTATGACCGGAAAGATAAGTTTGGTAATAAGAGAGAACTTCATATAGATAAAGCTATTGATGTGGTTGATGTAAAGAAGTACAAGCCGTTTATAAGCGATAATAAGGATGTTCCAGAAGGAGCAGAAGTTCTTGTCAGCTGTAAGTATTTTGAATGTTATAAGTATGTTCTTGGCAGCGATGCAGCCGAAGCTGATCATGCCTCTGATATAGAAGATAACTGTTATAATACAGAAAATGTTCGAAATACTGGCAAAGTTAATATAAGTGTGGATGCTATGTCATTCAGGAGTGTTATTGTGATTGATGGTAGTGGTAAGATTGCTGTTGGAAATAACACTATGGATTACAAGGCAGGAGACAGCTTCTTTGTCACAGCCGGGGAGAAAGTTATAAATCTTGAGGGAACAGGTACTGTTATTGTTACCAAGGTATAATTTTGATAATTCATCTTTTGACAATATTTATATTTGTCAGGAGATGAATTTTTTGATTGTGGGATAAATTTATAAGCGTAAAAAAAATACACATAACATGTAATAAATATACACATAATGTTGACACTAAGATAGTCGCAGTATAAAATATAAATAATTATAATTTATGGATATGTAAGTGTATTCAGCATATTATAAAGAATATATGTCTATAAAACATTCGATTATATTTGAAGGAGATATTAGTTATGTTGACAAAAATGTATCTTACGAATTTTATGTCATTTAATGAAAGAACAGCATTTGATTTCACAGCATCAAAATATTCAATTCTGGAAAAGACAAATGTATCTGGTGGTACTCTAAAAGGTGCTTTGTTAATAGGTCCAAATGCATCAGGTAAATCAAATGTATTGAAAGGTCTGGCATTTATTATAAAAATGATAAAAGGTGAAGGAGCTTCATTTTTTAGTTACAGATGTTTTTTTTCTAAAAATCCCATTACTATATTAGAGTATGAATTTTTATTTGATGGTAAAGAGGTTAAATATATAATTGAATACAATATGGAAACAAAATCAATTTCTGAGAATCTAAAAATAGATGATATTACAGTGTTACAGAGAAATGGCAATAAAGGGGAACTAAGGCTTGGTGATAATATAACTACAGATGATCAGCTGGATAGCCAGACTTTGTTTTTAAGAACAGCTTCATTTAATACAGGGCGATTTCCACAGGAACCTACTTTACGACAACTTATGGATTTCTTACAAAATTCTTATATTATTGATGGTTATAATATGGGAGCAACGTATGGCAATGCAATAACAAAATATGCTGAGGAATATGGAGTAGATAAGATAAATAAATACCTTGATGAATTCAATTATGATTTTGTGGTTGAATATGGTTCTGAAAGTGAAGGTGCTGGTCTGAAGGTTATTGTTGGGTCAGAGAAGAAAGCAGTTTTTTTAAAGCGTAAAAGTTATCCTATACCTAATATTATTATTAATGAATCACAGGGAAATCAGGTGTTTGCTGATTTGTTACCTAATTTAATCCGGGTTATTGAAAATCCAGGTATGTTGATAATTGATGAATTTGGAAACAGTCTACATAATAGACTGGCTGAAAAAGTTATTAAATTTTTTATGGAAAATGCAGTGAAATCGCAGATTTTTATTACATCACATCACACGAATTTAATTTCAAATTCTGTTTTTCGTCCAGATCAAATAAATCTAATAACCTTTAAGGATGTGCATGGAAGTCATGTGAAGAGAATTTCAGAATATAAGCCTAGAGAAGCGCAGAATTTGGAGAAAATGTATCTAGGAGGAATGTTTGAGGGGTTGCCAATGTATGAAGAGATATAGTCTTGCTCCAGTAATATTGGATGTCTATGATTACCAACAGCAAAGATATATTTCTGAAAATACGTTTTCATTATTTTCTTTTGTAGGAATGGCGTTACTTGAATTAGGCGTTATTGTTGGATGTGATGATAATTAAAAACTAAAATTTTTGGTCAGTTATATTTTCTAATCGTGCATATCACAGAATATTTTTTTCTCAAAAAAGTGAAGAACTTGATACATGGATACCACAGGCCTTATCATTACAGATTGATGTAGTGGAAACATGTGTAAATGGACTATTGTTAGATATTGATGCGGTAAAAAATGCAATAAAATTAAAGATAAATATAGATATATTATAATGTAATTAATATTCTGTATATAAGTAAGAGAGAGTGATTATGGAAGAAATAGTTAAAATAATAAACTTAATAACAGCTAATAATATTAAACTAGAATGGGGAAAAATTGTAAGTTTTTTAATTTCGATTATAATTCCAAGCGTATATAAGTTAATAAAGAGCAGTAGGGGGAATGTTATTACATTTTGTAAAATAAAACATACTATTAAAAATACACAAACAATTATAGTTTATAACTACAATGCTCAAAAAATAAAAGAAATATTATTAGATATAAAAGTAACTTTAAAAAGAATAGCAGAAATTGTTATATATTTAATATCGTATTATTTAATATGTACTATTATAGTCAATATACTTCCTTATTTATCAAGCATATATTTTAAGGTGTGTTTCATATTTATATTAATATTTATAGTACCTTTATTTGCACAAATAGACTTTAAAACAAAGCAAGAAAAAATAGTTAGTACTATCTTATTAGAGGATATTTATATGTTAATTCTTGTTGTTGGCTTGCATATGAAATATTGGGAATATATTTTTTTAATATTAATTTCAATAGTACCATTTGCATTAATTTTATTATATGAATTGAAATATATATCAGGTAGAGAATATGAAAATAATATAATTATGGCGGTTAAATTTATTAGACTGATAATAGTTTTTATAGTTGGTATAGTTATTTGGATAAATCACAACGTATTTGTAGCATTATTAATTGTAGAAATAGCAATAATATATTTCGAATCTTTATTGGTGTATTATTTGGATACAAGTAAGCATTTTAAAATTGAAATTAAAATAAATAATGGCGAAATAATAACAACAAAGGAAAGCATAGTTATGTGTAATGATGGTCGTTTGGGATTAATATTAGAAGATAATACTATTATATTTATAGAAAGAGATGAAATCGAATACATAACTTATAATATGGAATATGAGTATTTATTTAAAAATAGGAAAATAAGAGTAACAGATGAAAAAGGCTTAAAAGAATTTGATGATTATTATTGGAGAAATAAAGAGTGGATTTTTTGTAAGAAAAAAGATTCTAATGATAGTAGAAAATATAAAGTATACGTCTATGATGTTAAAAAAGTAAAACAGATAAAATTGTCTTAGGATATAATATACTGTAAAAATAACATGCATATATTTTGACTAAATTACAACTTGTAAGGATAAATCCAACATCGAAATTACTTGGTTAAAATTGAATTAAATTGTAAATAAAAATATGATATTATTATTTTAAGAATATATAAAGTTTTATAATAAGCACTATTTATAAAGGGGGATATAATGTAAACGCTCCATCTGATGAAAAGGAACGTTATTTTCACATTTTTTATAGTGACAGAAAGAAAAGCCTGGAACATGAGGCTGTTGAAGCGAAGATTGACCGGATGGCCGAATGCCTTCATAAGCATGAAGGCACAAAGTATGAGATCAAAAGCGGAGGTTTTGCCAGATACTTTGACCTAATCTATTATAATAAGGGGAAGAAAGACGAAAAATTCATGTATGGTCGTGAACTTCGTGATGTGATCAATGAAGAAATCCGGCTTTGTGGATACTTTGTCATAATAACATCAGAAAAAATGACAGTTGCACAGGCCATGGAACTGTACAAGAGCAGGGATGCATCGGAGAAGCTGTTCCGTGGGGATAAATCATATCTTGGAAACAAAAGTTTCTGTGTACACACAAGTGAATCTGTACAGGCAAAGATATTTATAGAGTTTGTGGCGATGATTATCCGCAGCAGACTTTATACCTGCTTAAAGGAACAGATGCAAAAGAGTGGGAAGAAAAACTATATGACGGTTCTGGCAGCAATCAGGGGAACTGGAAAAGATAGAACTGATCCGCCAGAGCGACCTGGGATACCGCATGGATTATGCAGTTGCGGCCACGCAGAAAGAAATCCTGAAGGCATTTAACATGACGGCGGCAAACATTAGAACCCAGGCTGCTGCAATGAATGAAGACCTGATGCAGATAGAGAAAGAAGGATAAGAACGATGGCAAGAAGAAGTGTTCCGATAGAAAAAAATGAATCACAAAAGGAAGTAGTTTCGAAAGCAAAAGACAGGTATGAGAACGAATTAGATAAGCTTGAGAAGCTGATGCAGAAACGGGATGAACTTCGCAGTAAGGAATTAATGGAAGCATTTGCCAGAAGCGAACGTTCTTTTGAGGAAGTAATGAGATTTTTATCTGGAAATGAGGTGCATGATGAGTAACCAGTATACGATGAAGATATATCCTGCAGGCAGAGGACGTGATGTTTACCGAAATATCGAAATCTGCGGTAACAGCACATTAAATCAATTGTGTCAGATTATCCTGGAATCATTTGATTTTATAGATGAGCATTTGTATGAATTTTGTATGGATAACCGTATGTATAGCGAATATGCATATCAGTCAGATCCAGAGGGAGACGAACCTTCTGCAGATATCACACTGGATGAGGTCGGGCTTTGCAAAGGAGAGAAATTTGCACTTCATTATGATTTTGGGGATGATTGGATGTTCACGATTACGGTTTCAAAAATCAGTGAAGTTCAGGGAGATTTTAAGCCTCGTATCGTTAAGGCAAAAGGAAGCATTCAACAGTATCCAGATTGGGATGAAGATGAGTTTGACGAAGAATAATGTGCTGTTTGTGCCTGACGAGAGTTAATTTTACAGGAAGTTAAGATTATTTGTTGTTTGGAAAGTTTAATAGTTTAATAGCATTAAAATAAAAAATGTGATAGATGAGGTTATAATTTATGGAAGAGATATTTTTTAATGAGTTATTAAATGATAAATTAACTAGTGTAAGATGGAGCAAATCAGAAATTGTTGAAAATGCATTAAAACAATTATCAAGATGTCGTTTTGAGTTTAAGGCGGATGTTTGCAGTGTAGTAATACGTTATAAAAATAAATTAGTAAAGATTTTATTTACTAATGATATAAGCTTATATAAATTTAGTGATTTATTATATTGTTATTCGAATGAACAATCTACTTATTTTATGAGAAATAAAATTAATTCATATGATAAAAGTTTATTTACTTATTTGAAAGAATATAAAGATAGGTATTATTTATTAGGTGGTGAATATAAAAATGCTAAATGGTATAAATTTTATAATACAGTTCCATTAAATGATCCGATGAGAATATTGTATAACGCAAAATGGATTGATTATGAAAAACAATTGGAAGAGGGTAATATTATATATGATGAGAATAATTTATGTGGGTTATGGGCTATGCCATATGAGATGGTTTTAAGTTGCTTTAATGAAGATTTTAAAAATAGATATGGAAGTAAATTGATGGTAGTTAAGCCTGTTTCAGATTGCCGATATATTAATGATGGGAAGGAAATTATAGGTGATAGATATTTAGTAACAGATAAATATGATTTAACTAATATAAATGATATGGGTAAATTTATACAATTTTATTGTTCAATTAAGGAAGAATTTTATTGTGAAAAGATTAAGGGATTGGAAACGGAAATAAGCGAACAAATAGAAGAAAATGAAAAATTGAATACACAATTGTATAATTTAGAAAATATGAATAATAAAAAATTAAAGTTTCTTTTGACAGTTAGCTGTGTATTATTTGGCTTTTTGTTAAGAGGGTTATTATAGCTTTGTTTTTTGATTGACAGGTTGTATCTTTATTATATATATTGTGTTATTTCATATGCAGAAACATTTTACTTCTGTGTGAACTTCCAGTAAATTTTACACCTAAATGAATAAAAAGTTGAAAAAAGCCCGAAGATATGCGGTTTGTATTGCATTTCTTTGTTAACTTCCAATTGTAGGTACAACTAAAGAAAAAAACATGGCATATCAATTGTTAAAAACTTTGAAAATAAGCCAAAAACCTGCGTTTTTGATTGAAAGTGTATGCACCAGACATGAAAGAACAGTGTGAGAGTGCAATAAAATGTCTTAAGCTTAATGAGTCAAAGCAAGTCATGCCACTAGAGGAAGAAGCAGCAAAACGTATTGTTGATAGATGTAATGAGATAATTAACCTTGCTAATTATGATGAGCTGATAAGTGGAAAGTGGGATGGAACATTTTCAGCGTATATATCAGCTTTGATTTGTAAGCTTGTATTATGTTTTGGAATGAGTAATAAAACTATAAGAGAATTGAAAGCTGCGGATTATAACAGTACTAATGGGCGTATAGTAATCAATGGATATTCTGTTCATTTGCCGGACACCTTAAAGACAAATATGGATACATATATGGATTATAGGACAAGAGCGATTAATGAGTTATGTAATGGTTCAGATGTTAACCAATATATGTTTATAGAATTAGGTAACCCGCGTAAGAATATATCGTACAATACAAGACTTTTTTTATTCTTAATGAATTAATAGGTTCAACATGTGCAACAGCATTGGCGAAGTATGCGATTATACAGCTAATCAGGCAAGGGATTCCAGCTTATCTTATAAAGGATTTTACTGGCTATAAGTATGATATATATAATCATTGTCAGGAGATAGTTAATGAGGAGAATGGTGCAGTGTCAAAAGAGGAAAGATGCAAGATTATAGATGCTGGAATCAGGATGAGCAGGTTGAGTGAGATTATGTAGAAAATATATAGTTTGAATGTAATAACGATTGAGCATTAATTAGCAATATTGATGAAGGAGTGAATAATATATCAGATTTTAATATATCAGATTCAATGGCGGAATCTATTTTTAATAATGAGATAATACAGAATATGACGGATGAAGCATTTGATAATATACTTGATACGATAGGATTTTCTGTACCAGATATTATAAGAGATATACCAATATTTAAGTACACTGTTTCCATATATTCGTTAGCAAATGACATAATAAAGCGTGTTGAATTAAAGAAACAATTCAGATTTTTAAGGGAATTGTCTAAAGGTAACATTAACCAGAAAGAATTAAATGAGCGAAGAATTGCATATGTGAATAAGAAAAAGTGAGTATACAGGCAAATTGAGCAGCTATGTTTATTTATATCAAGAAGTAATGATGTTAATAAGTCACAGATTCAAGCATATCTTTATATTTCACTTGTGAATAAAGATATAGAATATAAGGATTTCGTGGAATATCTGCAAATTGTTGATATGATGTTTATGGAAGATGTGAAAGAATTGATAGATATATTTGAGCAGGGGAAGAATCATAAATATGATTATGCAAGGTGTTTTAGATTGCAGGCATTGGGAATGCTGACTGGTGGGATAACTGTTTATTGTGGAGAGTCGAGGGTGGATAAGTTTTATTTAACAGATATGGGGAAAGAGTTATGTAATATGATAATAAATAATAGGAATAACTAAAGAAATTTATCAACACCAAGTATTACGATTTTAATGGTGTTTTACTGACTATGAGTAGATTGATGCCTGTTTGCCATAAGCATTAAGAACTATTGAATCTAAATTCAGTATGACAGCTTCAGGCATCTGAATGCTGTAGATTTTCTTTATAAGAATTCAGCTTATCGAAAGGAACTGATTTAAGGAATCTTCATCCAGACGATTATGAAATCTTGAAATAGTTGGATGTGATGCCAAAGCCTCTTTGTCCAGCACTGCTTTAAACACAGGATCATTGGTAAGTTCATCTGAAGCATCATCTTCAAAGTAACCAGCAATGATCATATATATCATCTGAAGGAGATTCTCCTTGTCAGTGTGATATCTAAATGATGCAGAATCATTGGTCTTAAAAGAATGGCTAAAAAGTCTGTCAATGCCAATTTTGCTTACAAATTCTTTGATAAGAAGTAAGCCTGCATCGGAGGATAAATCACCTCCATCAAAATTTATTTTAATCTGTCTATTGCTTTCTAGCGATAAGGTGTTTACAATACTCATAAAGGGCTCCTTTGTTGTAATTGTTAAGACTTGAACACCTTAATTTTACCACAAATGGATGCTCTTTTTTCATTCACTTAATAAGTGAAAAGCAATATTCAGTTAAAATACAGAAACTATGTGGCTTTCAGCCACTTTCACGGCATTGCCGTGAATAATTTAGGATTAAGAAAAAATGTTATATAATAATGATTGATTTTATATAAAAAACTTAAGTTTTGAAAGAATTTAATTGTAAAACTCCATCTAAAAAGTTGAACACTTTTAGATGGGGTTTTTATTTAGGTGTAATTTAATATTTTGATAATATGTATTTGAATTGTAAAAAACAACTGCTAACATATAAAACGCTTGCTAAAAATAAAAAAAGATTAAAATACAATACAAAATATGAGATTTTATCTCAAATAACTGTTGTAAAAATATAAAATAAGAATATAATAAAAATAAGTGATTTATAAAAATGGAGGTAAATAAGATGTTATGCCAATTTACAGTGAAAAATTTTAAGAGTATAAGAGATGAGGTAACATTTGATATGCAGGCTGCCGCCATTTCTGAGCATGAAGACAGAATTATAAAAGATAATGATGGTGAATTATATTTACCAGTATCTGCTATATATGGACCTAATGGCGGTGGTAAATCAAATGTTCTCGAGGCGTTGAATAGTCTGGTTACAAAAGTGTTGAGACCATTATATGCCACAAGTAATAATGAGGAAATTGCAATTAAAATGAAAAAGTTTGTAATAGAATCATTTGCATTTGATGAAAAGACAATAAATGAACCAACTGAATTTGAATTATTTTTTAGAACATCGTTAGCTGAATATAGGTATGAATTAATAGTAAAAAAGGATGTGATAGAATATGAAAGGTTGGATCGTATAAAATTAGAAACAGGACGTAAATCAGCACTATTTGAGAGGAATGAAGATGAAATTATTTTGAAAGGTGCATTTGCAGCATTAAAAACAAGTGATGAATTATCAGATACATTACCATTATTGTCATATCTTGGAATTGCCTATAGTAAAAATGAGGTGGTTAAAGATGTGATAGACTGGTTTGATGAAGGAATTTCTTTTCTTAATTATGGAAATCCTATACAAGAATTGCAAATGGCAATTTCAAAGTCGGAGGATATAAAAAAATTAATGCTTCAGATGTTTCAGGAAATGGATTTAGATATTGTAAATTTTCGTGTAGAGGAAAAGGAAAATGATCGAATTGAAGTTTTTACAAAACATATAGTAGATAAATATGAAGTCGAATTAAATTTATCAGATGAATCCAGCGGAACAAAAAAATTATTTGGATTGCTTCCATTTATTGCAAAAAGTTTATTAAGAGGAACAACTCTTGTGATTGATGAACTTGATGCGAAAATACATCCAGTATTACTAAAATACCTTATTATGACGTTTAGTAATATGGAGAAAAATAAAAAGGGTGCACAATTAATTTTTACATCTCACGATTTGTCTACGATGAATAGTGAAGTGTTTAGAAGAGATGAAATATGGTTTGTAGCTAAAGGAAATCATCAAAATTCAAAATTATATTCACTTGTAGAATTTAAAAATGAAAAAGGTGAATCAGTACGTAAAGATGCTAAGTTTGATAAGCAGTATCTGGAGGGGAAATATGGTGCAGATCCGTATCTTAGAAAGATTATAGATTGGGGGATTGTAAATGGCTAAAAGACAAAGAAAAGGAAAAGATAATTGGAAGAAGAAACGTTTACAGGAATATTTGGAAAAGAAAGAGTTTCGATATTATATTTTTTGTGAAGGTCAAGCAACTGAACCTAAATATTTTAATGGCTTTAAAAGATATATTGAAGATAATCCAATTTATCGTGATATGGTTTTAATAGAAATTGAAGGGTGCCAGACTGAAACTATGAGAGTCATTGGAAAGGCTGAGGAGTATGTACTAAAGAATAGGATTACTAAAGGGCAGATATGGTGTGTTTATGACAAAGACAATTTTCCATCTGATGATGTTAATGGAGTGGTTCAGAGAGCAAATATTTTAAATCAAAAAAATCCAAATATTCAGTATCATGCAGCGTGGAGTAACGAATGTATCGAATTTTGGTTTATGTTACATTTTGCTTACTACACTTCAAATAATCATAGATCTGAATATAAGAAGTTTTTGAATGACAAATTTCAGGAATTAGGAATTGGAAAATATGAAAAGAACATGGATGATATATTTGAAACGTTGATGAATGGTGGAAGTCCTAAGTTAGCAATCCGATATGCAAAAAGAATAATTAAAGACGGAGAAGGAAAAACACCAGCAGAGATAGCACCAGGAACGAAAGTGTACGAATTGGTTGAGGAACTTGCTAAATATTTGCCGGAGGAGATAAAGAATAAATTTGTAGGATAGAATGATTTTATAGATTCTGGATATTCCACAGGATATTGATCAGAATTCTATTACAAAAATATTTAAATCTTTCAAGGAGTGCTTATGATTTGTGATATTTAAGATGCAACTTCAATCTAAATCATCACCGGGAAAACGGATATGTTTAAATATATCAATGGATTGTGTGCTGTTGTTTATGACATGATGGGACAGGAAATCAATAGAATCTCCATATATTTGTTTTGCGGTATACGATTTGACAGAATAAAAATTATTTTAAAAGAACAAGATGGGATAACTCTTCTTTATAAGCACCTTGATATGAAAGGAAGATACAGATGTACAAGGAATATATCATATGAGCGGACGAGCGGTATCGCTCGTCCGTATAAGAGGTTTTTCAACTGCGTATTATTCACTGTCTATTGCTTTCTAGAGATAAGGTGTTTACTATACTCATATAGGGCTTCTTTGTTGGTGTTTTTTTGATTTGTCACCTTAATTTTACCACAAATGGATGCTTTTTTTCATTCACTTAATAAGTGAAAAACAATATTCAGCTAAAATACAGAAACTATGTGGCTTTCAGCCATTTTCACGGCATTGCCGTGAATAATTTAGGATAAATAATATATAAGAGGTAATCTAAGTGAATAAGAAAACAAATGCAGACAACATACATTCTTTTGAAACTGCCTATGACAGAGCAGTAAGAAAGATGGAAGAACGAGATGCACTTATAATGAATCAACCATCGATGCGGATGGCAGATAGTATTAATGAACAATTAAGAACACAACAGGAATCGCTTGCTAAAGCTCTACAACCAATGCAGGATGTAATTCAATCATGCAGTAATTTATTGACATCGCAAAGTTTAGGAATATCGTCAGCTTTAGCTTCATATTCTGCGGCGACACAGGAAATAGTTCCTGATAATATTACGAATGTTATGTCAAGCACACTGTCTGATATAGCAACAGCAATGAAACCATACCAGAACATTTACAAATACAATTCAGATATCATGTCTGCTTTTAATTCAGTAAGGATAACTCCGGAGTTACAAGATCTTCATACGAAGTTAGATGAAAGCATTGAGTCAATGGGCAATGGATTGTCTGCTATATCTGATTATATATATGATATGACATCACAGTGGAATAATGCTCTTTGTATATCTGATGTATCAGAACGTAGCATTGCTGCACAGAATATTGCTATGATTAAGATGCTGCCAGATTATGAAATGCTTCCGTTACCGCGTGGAAGTAAAAGCGTGTTAAAGTCTCTTACCAAATCAGCAGCTAAGAAAATAATGGAGTCAGACGAGATTCGTTTTGATCCAAAGGAAAGAAAATTTTATCATAAGGATTCACCAGATAATACGTTTTCTGGAAATCAAATTACTGTAGTTGAGAGTTCACTTGCACTATTTGCTGATATTACTTTTGATGAATTGATTTCATTTGAGAGCAAGCTAGCGACAAATTATGCATTTGCATTTCGTCATCCAGTCGGTATAAGAATATTTAAAATTCTTCAAAACTGGAACCACTTTGTTAGTTTTGACGATATTACATATTATCACGCAAGACCATTGAAAGAAAATCAAAATCCATTTTATGATTATGAGATGATGAAAGCACCATTAAATGTATCATCACACGGAAGATACAATGAGGTCGGTAGAAGCTGTTATTATATTGCAGAAACCAGAGAAGGCTCCATAAAAGAAATTTCTAAGCACAGTGGTGGTAAAAAAATAACAATACAAGTAATTGGACTTAGACCTACAAAAACAGTTAGATTATTGGATTTATCCGGAGAAGTAAAAGGCACTAATCGTTTTATAGAACATATAAGATTTACGGTGGAAAATGATGCTGGAAGAACAGTAAAAGAATATTTATTACCTAACTATGTTGCTTCATGCTGCAGGGAACTTGAAATAGATGGTATTAAATATAGGAGTACAGGATATAACTGTTGTGTACTGTGGAAAGATGATTACTTTGAGTTTGTTGAGGGGAGTAGAGAGATAATAGATAATATCACAGATAACCAAGAATAAACTTTTGATTGAGCAAAAGAATGATGCTTTAGAGCAATATAATTAATATGGTAAAATATTCAAGCACACCGACTAAATATAGTCTATAAACCGTAGTACGCCTAACGGCATTTCTCAACGGCATCTTGTTCGCTGCCGGCGGTTGTGTGTGCTATGTACCACATGGTGGTATATTTCGATTCTTGTATTATTATGTGTTGTATGAAGTATGATTCATAATGTGTTTCGTAATGTGAAATAGAAGATTTATTTTCAGAAAGTACATTGAATACATTGATTGGAGGGAAGAGTTTTTCACGTAATAGCAAATCAGAGAATGATAAGTATTATGGAAAAGCTATATTTGCAGATTATGTGATGAAAAATTATCAGAAAATAGATTTTTCTAACTTTGTTCCGTTTTTAGATTCAATAAATAGTGTTTTAGACGATTACCAAAAGAAGAATTTGATTCAGCCCCAATAGCTTGATTTAGCAAGTTGGAGGATATAAATCTGTAATTTTCTAATTGTCAGTTTATTATTTCAACACATTCTCCATTTATTGTACAATCACTGGAAGCAAGAAATATAAAATGGGGTGGAACAATTGATATAAAAGGAATTACGTCTTGTTCATAGAGTTAATGAAGACAGAAAATCTTGGTTTTCAAAAAATACTTGATTATATGAGGAGTGTATTGATATATATGAAACTTTATAAATATAAAGCATTACCATATAAAAAAGATAACTTAAATGAAGGAGAATTAAAACAGGTAGAGTATTGTAAAGATATTATATTAAATAATCGTTTATTTATGACTCCAAGGGAAATATTAAATGATCCATTGGAGGGAATGGCTGTGCCGATAGAATTAGGAATAAGCGGCTCTGGAATATATGCATCATTGGGGTTGCTTCACCCTTTTGTTGAAGAAAAGATAAATCAATATCGGATATTGTCTTTATCTGCTAATGCACGTAGTCCCTTAATGTGGGCACATTATGCCAATAATTATGCAGGGGTATGTTTTGAATTTGAATTAGATATAAATTTAAACAATATACATAAAGTATCATATATAGATCATCAATTCGATACATTGTATGAGCCTAGTGATGATGAGTTTTATAAAGCAATTGAGAAAAGCCTTGTTTTCAAAAGCAAAAATTGGAGTTATGAAGAAGAATATAGATTGATTACAAAAGAAAATAAACAGTTTCTTGATAATATAAAATTAACAGGTATTATTATAGGGCATAAATCAGTTTGGGCGAAGGATATAATAAAATTGGTTAAAGATAAGAATATTCCTATATATTATACACTTATTTCAACAAAAAACTATGAAGTAAATATTATAAATAAATTACCAACTATGCTTGATATGGGAGTTGATACATTAAAAAATATAGGATATTTTGGATATTGATGGTAAAAACACTAAAATAATTTTCTTGCTTAGATTGGATAAAGTTAATTGAATAATTTTAGAAAGTTGTTGAGAGTACATTATTCATAGATTAAAACTAATAATGTCAGATTAATAAGGGTAAAAGAATGAAAAAAATACTGAATGGAAAAGTGAAAATAATATATGATTTTATAAGTAAAGAAATAATGACTTTAAAAGATATATTGCCTAATGGTATAGCAAAAGAAATAGTAGCTATATTAGTGTTTGCAATTATTATTGGTTTTTACAATAGGATAATGGCTTGTTTTACTATTATCAGTTTTTTATATGGAATGGTGCTGTCTATTACTAGAGAAGGGAAAATTAAAATTGCAATAAATTTATTTTTAATTATATTAGCTATAACAACTTTATATAATGTATTTAATTATAGTGCACAGGGTGAAAGATTTTTAAATATAATGCTGGAAAAAAATACTTGGATAGTATGGCTTAGTTGTATTACTGTAAACAGTTTTATTTTCTCAAAATTATGCAATGATAAAAAGTTTATAGAAAGAGTTAGTTATTCAGTGAGTTATATCTTGGTATTAGTTATTGGAGTGTATTTTTCAATAACTATAGATATGATTTATATGGTTTCACAGCAGGATGATAGAAGTACAATAGTTAATTTTATTTGTTTTGTTTTTATGATAATTTATAATATATTAGATGCAATTTTACCGACTAAAGAAGAAATTGTTTTATATTTATGTTGGAAGTATGAGCTGGATTATAAAAACGGAATAATTAGATTTATTCATTATAATGGAAAGAAAAGAAATGTAAATATAAAGGACATATATACTATTAGAGGAAGAGTATTTCATTCATATGTGTGTGAAGGAGCTTTTTCAGATTCAGATAAAATATAGAAGCTGAGGATAATGTAACATAAAATGTGAAAGTTTATTATTATCTGTCATATACAGTGTTTTTAAGAGTTAGGTTATAAATATTTTGAGAAAAAAACAGAAAACACACTGTAAAAGTAAGTACAGTTAAAATATTAATACCTATGTTTCATTCTTTGATTTTCAATTTGAAAGCACATACTAGAGGGGATTCGACAATAGGTTCACAGTTGTTCAGAACATAAGTTATTTAATAATGATTATAAACTAAAACAAGTAAATACTTTAGCAAGTGATATTATATATAATCATAATTTACCGTTAAGATAAATTATGATTTTAACGAAATATTCCTCTTGTGATAATATAAATTCACCTCAAAGGTAAATTAAGAAAGATGTGATGAGGTGGATATAACGTACAAGAATAAAAAATTGAAATGGTCTGTACGGATGCCAAAGTTGCCGATAGAACATATGGGAATGAAATGGCAGAAAAAATCCATATGCGTATAGATAAAATTAGTTCTGCGGATACAGTTGAGATGATGATTCAATGTCATATCGGTAGATGTCATCCGCTTATTAATAATAGAAAAGGTCAATACGCGGTAGATTTAGTGCATCCATATAGATTAGTCTTTGAAAAACAAGGTACTGAGATTCAGATAGTATATATTATGGAAATTGTTGATTATCATTAAATAAGGAAAGATATGAATAGGAGGTAGCACTATGGTGAGAAGTCGCAGTTATATTGCAACGCCACCAGGAGCGACAATTAAGGAACAGCTTAATGACAGAGGAATGAGTCAGAAAGAGTTTGCAGCAAGAATGGATATGTCAGAGAAGCATATTAGTAAGCTCATAAATGGTGAAGTTAAGCTGACTCCAGAGATGGCATCTTCAAGGAGCATAATTTGTAGATGGAAATAAGATAGTAGTAGGCTTGACTGCAAGAGGAAAAGATGCGGATAAATTCTGGTTTAGTCTTTTTCACGAATTAGCACATATTGTGTTAGGGCATATTGGACAGATAGGCGGAACTACTGATCAAGACGAGAAAAATGCAGACAATTGGTCAAGAGATAAGCTTATTCCGACAGAAAACTTTGAGCAATTTAAGGATATAGGGATTTTTAGTGCATCAAGTGTAATTGATTTTGCAAAAAGTATAGGAATTGCTCCGGGAATTGTGGTTGGCAGACTTCAGAAAGAGGGATGTATTCAACATAATATGTTAAACGACCTTAAGGAGCAATATATTATAACCGTATAATAATGCAGACTTAATTTTATTACATTGAATTTTATTTTGTATATATAAATAATCTTTTATATATTTATATATGTCAGCTTGGGTATTGATTTGTCATTTTAGATGAATTTATACTTAAGCTGATGCTGATTTTAACAATACATAGAGAGAATAAGTAGTAATATTATACGATAATAGTGATAAGAAAGATTGAGGATATAATAATGGGGAAAAATAAAAGCTAGCTGAGTCTAACTAATATAGATTATATTTCATAGATATATAAAGTTGTAATAGAAATTCTTAATACAATAAGATATAATATGCATAAGACCGACAATCCAATAAAGTAAAGACGAGGGGTGAGGGCAATTATGAAGAACTTAAATATTCCTGTTGGAGTATCGGATTTTACAGAAATTCGGAAGAATGGATATTATTATATAGATAAATCGGGATTGATAAAGGACATTCTAAAAACAGCTTTTACTAAGGTTACTTTGATTACAAGGCCACGGAGATTTGGTAAAACATTAGCGATGAGTATGCTTGATTCATACTTTGATATTCGCAAAGACAGTAAACAATTATTTTATGGATTAGAAATATCACAGAATCAGGTTTTATGTAGTGAATGGATGAATAAATATCCAACAATCTTTGTGTCGTTCAGACAAGTTGAAGGACTTGATTTTAAAGGTGCTTACGATATGCTTACAGTAGTTATTGCTAATCTTTTTAATGAACATATTTATCTCCTTGACAGTAAGAAAGCAACTGAATTTCAGAGGACTTCATTTAAGAATTTACTTAGTGGTAATGCATCTGTAAAAGAAGTTAAGAGTAGTATATATCTTCTTATGAATATGATGAATGATTATTATAATGAACCGGTCATTCTGCTTATAGATGAATATGATGTTCCAGTAGCAAAGGCCAATAATAATGGTTACTATAATGAAATGTTAGATGTTATGAAGAGTCTTATGCAGACAGTAAAGGATAATAAAACACTGAAGTTTGCTATTATTACGGGATGTCTTAGAATTGCGAAGGAAAGCATATTTACAGGTATGAACAATTTTGTTTCAGATACGATTGTGTCTTCGCGTTTGAATGAATATTTCGGTTTTACGCAGAAAGAGGTTAATAAAATTCTAAGTGATGCGGATGCAATAACGCATGCTGATATTATAAAAGAATGGTATGATGGATATCATTTTGGTAATTATGATATATATGGTTGATTCCAACAAGGAACATGGTGAGGGAAGAAGTGATGTTGTTGTGTATGACACTGTTAATGCACGTGTGGCTGTTTTTGAAGCTAAGTATACAAGAGCTTTAGATAAATTGGAAAGCGAATGTGATATTGCATTGGAACAGATAGATGAGCGTATGTATGCAAATGAATATGAAGATGACTATGATGACATAATGTGTTATGGAATATCATTTTTTAAGAAAAGATGTTTGGTAAAAAAGAAGTAATATTCAACAGCACACTATTGACAGCACGCTATCAATAGCGTATTATAATAAAGTTCTTTAGCTGCAGAATGACTGCAGCTTTTTTGATATTCTCATTTGATATGCTAATTTAAGAAAGGATGTTGCAAGTGGTAAGAGATAAACTTCATTGTGGAGAGCTTATAAAACGCCTTAATGACATATTGGGAACATGTGCAAACAAGGAACTTAAGAGCGATGATATGACAGCATCACAGATAAAAATGCTTATAATCATCAGTGAAACTAAGAACGAAAGCATAACTCTTAAAGAACTTGAGAAGCATTTTGGTGTGGCACAGGCGACAGTAGCCGGAATAGTTGCAAGACTTGAAAAGAAGGCTATGATTGAAAGCTTTTACGAACCAGATGATAAAAGAGTAAAGCATGTAAAGCTTACAGACAAGGGACGTGGTGTATGTAAGCATGCATGGGCGAACATGGTAAAGAAGGAAGAATGGTTTTTATCCAGTCTTGATGATGATGAAAAAGAAGAATTATGGCGCTTATTACAAAAGATATATGATAATATGCGCAGAAATGAGGTTTGATGTATGATAAAAACATTATCGGCTTATATAGGCCAGTATAAGAAGGATTCAGTTAAAGCTCCTTTCTATATTATATTTGAAGTACTTATGGAGATTCTTATACCATTTGTTACAGCAAGCATTATAGATAAGGGTATTCAGGCAGGCAATATGAAAAACGTATATATATACGGAGGAGTTATGATAGTACTTGCCTTTGTCAGTCTGTTTTGTGGTGTTCAGGCAGGAAAGTATGCAGCCAGCGCATCAACTGGCTTTGCCTGCAACTTAAGAGAAGGAATATATACCAATATACAGAATTTCGCATTTTCTAATATTGATAAGTATAGTACAGCAGGTCTTATCACACGTATGACTACAGATGTTACTAATGTGCAGAATGCATACCAGATGCTTCTTAGAATAGCAGTCAGGGCACCGCTTATGATGATATGCAGCATGGTTATGTGTTTTATCATTAATCCGACTATGAGTACTATATTTTTAGTGGCACTTATACTTCTTGGATTCGTGCTTTTCTTTATTATATATAAGGTAACACCTATATTCACAGAAGGTTTTGCAAAGTATGATAATCTTAATGCGAGCGTACAGGAAAATATTTCTGGTATACGTGTAGTTAAAGCATTTGTCAGGGAAGATTATGAGAATGATAAGTTCAAAAGGGCAGCAACCAGTCTTTATAATACATTTGTAAAGGCAGAATCATGGCTTGCTTTTAATAACCCGGTTATGATGTTTGTCATATATGCAAGTATTATTGCTCTTTCATGGTTTGCGGCACATTTTATAGCAGATGGAACTATGACAACAGGTAATCTTACATCTATGTTTTCGTATGTTATGAGCATGATGATGGCACTTATGATGCTTTCCATGGTATTTGTTATGGTGTCTATGAGTGCTGCAAGTGCAAAACGTATAGCAGAGGTTCTTAACGAAAAGGCAGATATAACTAATCCCAAAGCCCCAGTTATGGAAGTTTCTGATGGTAGAATAGATTTTAATCATGTAGATTTTGTATATAAAAAAGACAGTGAAACAGATACACTCCATGATATAGATATACACATCCAGTCAGGAGAGACTATTGGTATCATCGGTGGAACTGGCTGTGGTAAGTCAAGCTTTGTTAATCTTATAAGCCGCCTTTATGATGTTAAGGACGGAAGTGTATGTGTTGGTGGAGTTGATGTAAGAGAATATGATATAGAAACTCTTCGAGATGAGGTATCAGTTGTTCTTCAGAAAAATGTGTTATTCTCAGGAACTATTCTTGATAACTTAAGATGGGGCGATGATAACGCAACAAAGGAAGAGTGTATAGAAGCATGTAAGCAGGCATGTGCAGATGAATTCATAGAGCGTATGCCAAATAAGTATGATACATGGATAGAACAGGGTGGAACTAACGTTTCTGGTGGACAGAGACAGAGATTATGTATAGCAAGGGCACTTCTTAAGCATCCTAAGGTGCTTATACTTGATGATTCAACAAGTGCGGTGGATACAGCAACAGATGCTAAGATAAAGCAGGCATTTGCAACTAAGATTCCAGGAACAACTAAGCTTATAGTATCCCAGAGAATTTCAAGTATCCAGGATGCAGACAGAATACTTGTGCTTGATAACGGAGAAATCAGTGGCTTTGATACACATGAGAAGCTTATAGAAAGTAACAAAGTATATCGTGAGATATATGAAGTCCAGACACAGGGCGGCGGTGATTTTGATGAGCAGAAGGGAGGAGAAGATAATGAGTAAAAATGTTGGAAATTCTGATAAAATATTGAATAAATCAGACATGAATCCAGGTGATGGAAAGCATAAAAGAAAAGATAGTGAAGGAAAGAATGCACTTCATGTTATGAAAAGATTATTAGGATATGTTTTAAAGAATTATAAGTTTTCATGTATAGCTGTTGTGGCATGTATTATAGTTTCATCACTTACAACACTTATAGCCACTCTTTTCATCCAGAAGCTGGTTGATAACTATATTATTCCACTCACACAGTCAGCAGTGCATGATTATGCTCCACTTGCAGCTGCTATTATAAAGCTTTCAGCAGTACTTCTTGTTGGTGTGTTATGTTCATATATATACAACAGAATCATGGTAAATGTTGGGCAGGGTACTTTAAAAAAGTTAAGGTTTGAGCTTTTTACTAACATGGAATCACTTCCTATAAGATATTTTGATACACATGCACATGGTGATATTATGTCAGTGTATACTAACGATATAGATACATTAAGACAGCTTATAAGCCAGAGTATACCTCAGGTTATCAACTCATGCATAACACTTGTTTCTACATTTGTTAGTATGATAGTGCTTGATATTCCTCTTACTATAGTATCTGTCATCATGGTTATTATTATGTTGTATGTAACATCCAGGTTAAGTGAACTTTCCGGAAAATATTTCGTTGAACAGCAGAAGGATATAGGTAAGGTTAATGCTTATATTGAAGAAATGATGGAAGGACAGAAGGTTGTAAAGGTGTTCTGTCATGAAGAGGAAAGTATAGAGCAGTTCAGAAAGATTAATGATGCACTCCGTGCAAGCGCTAATAACGCCAATAAGATTGCTAACATTACTATGCCTGTTAATGGTAATATCGGAAACATAAGCTATGTTTTATGCGCTATTGCTGGTGGCATATTAGCACTCAGTGATTTTTCGGGACTGACTATAGGTACTCTTGTAGCATTTTTAAGTCTTAATAAGAGCTTTACACAGCCTGTAACACAGATAAGCCAGCAGGTAAGCAGTATAGTAATGGCTATGGCTGGTGCCGGACGTGTGTTTGAGTTATATGATGAGAAGCCCGAAACAGACGAAGGCCGGGTTGAACTTGTAAATGTAAAGTATAATGCAGATAAAGAGCTTACAGAAACTAAAGAAAGTACTATGATGTGGGCATGGAAGAGACCAGCTATGGATGGTAAGCCAGTAGAATACAGAAGACTTGAAGGCGATGTCACATTTGATGGTGTAGACTTTGGATATAATCCTGATAAGATGGTGCTTCATGATATCAGAATGTATGCAACTCCAGGTCAGAAGATAGCATTTGTAGGAAGCACAGGTGCTGGTAAAACTACGATTACGAATCTTATTAACAGATTCTATGATATACAGGATGGTAAGATAAGATATGATGGTATCAATATCAATCATATTAAAAAGGATGATTTAAGACGAAGCCTTGGTATAGTGCTTCAGGATACGAATCTGTTCACAGAAACTATTATGGAAAATATCCGTTATGGCCGTCTGGATGCAACTGATGAGGAGTGTATAGCAGCAGCAAGACTTGCCAATGCAGATGGCTTCATAAGACGTCTGCCTGAAGGCTATAACACAGTGCTTCATAGTGGTGGTGCTAACCTAAGCCAGGGACAAAGACAGCTTTTAGCCATAGCACGTGCTGCAGTAGCTGACCCACCGGTACTTATTCTTGATGAGGCAACATCTTCTATTGATACAAGAACTGAAAAACTTGTACAGAAGGGAATGGATGCACTTATGTCAGGAAGAACCTCTTTTGTTATAGCACACAGACTTTCTACAGTTCGTAACGCAGACTGTATCATGGTTATGGAACAGGGCAGAATAATAGAAAGAGGAACACATGAACAGCTGATGGAGGAAAAAGGAAGATATTACCAGTTATATACAGGTAAGAGTATATCAGCGTAGGTACAAAAGCATGAAAATAGCTTATTATGAGATTGACAATTCTGACCTGGAAAAATATAATTAAATATTGTTCAGACAAATATATTGTTTAAATTCTTTGTCTGGAATAAAAGTATATATTGGTTAAGTTTAATATGAAAAAAGAGATGAATAATGAACTTATTGACTACGTAGTCAATGATTTCAAAAGTGGTATTAAGCATGGAGTGCTTGTTGCTAATCTGACATATGCCCTGGCTAAGGAGTATGGTATGTCAGAAGCTGAGGCATACGAACTAAAAGTGGCAGCTATGGTGCATGATATTGGAAAGCTTAAGCTTTCAGAGTATCTTTATGGAAGAACGAACAATGGTCTTCCAGAAGAGGAAAAAAAGTATATGGGCATGCATTCAAAGATTAGCTATGATGTATTGAAAAAGTATGATTATTCAGATAATATTATGGAGGTTGTACTTTTACACCATGAGTGCTACGATGGAAGCGGATATCCTGATGGACTTGTTGGTGAGGATATACCGATAGGAGCAAGGATTCTTAAGGTTACAGATGAATTCGCAGCTCTTATATCAGACAGACCTTATAGAAAAGCATTTGATATAGATACAGCTGTTTCTATTATGATTGATGAGGTGAAGAATCTTGATATGAAGGTCTTTATATTATTTCAGAGACTTATTCATGAGGAATCAACGCTTGAACTTATAAAAAACAGCAGAATTGATATTGATGACCTGGATATAAGTGATATACTTGATATTTAGAATGATCTGATTATATGGCATCCATATGGTTTATTTATCAGAGTTTGTTTTAATCAAATATTTACAGGAATGAGGTAATTAACAATGGCAGAGTCAATGGTTGGCTTAAAAAGAACACACAGATGCACAGAGGTGTCAGGTGCTGACATAGGAAGCACAGTTACAGTTATGGGTTGGGTAGCTAAGAGACGTAATCTTGGTTCGCTTATATTCGTTGATTTAAGAGATAGAAGCGGCATCCTACAGATACTTTTTGATGAGAATATAGTTGGTAAGGAAGGCTTTGATAAGGCTTATACATTAAGAAACGAATTCGTTATAGCAGTAGTTGGTAAGGTCGTTAAAAGAAGCGGTGCAGTTAATGAGAATCTTAAGACTGGTGATATTGAGATAGCAGCAGAATCTTTAAGAATCCTTTCAGAGTCAGAAACACCTCCATTTCCTATAGAGGATAGTATAAATACTAAGGAGGATATCAGACTTAAGTACAGATGTCTTGATTTAAGAAGACCTGATATACAGTCTAATATTATCATGAGAAGTAAGGTGGCAACTCTGACAAGAGCATTTCTTGCAAAGGAAGGTTTCCTTGAAATCGAAACACCTATGCTTACTAAGTCAACTCCTGAGGGAGCAAGAGATTACCTTGTACCAAGCCGTATTCATCCAGGTAAGTTCTATGCTTTGCCACAGTCACCACAGCTTTTTAAGCAGATGCTTATGTGTTCTGGTTATGACAGATATATGCAGATAGCAAGATGCTTCAGGGATGAGGACTTAAGAGCTGACAGACAGCCAGAGTTTACACAGATTGATATGGAGTTATCATTTGTTGATGTTGATGATGTAATCGATGTTAATGAAAGACTTTTAGCCTATCTTTTCAAGGAAGTGTTAGATGTTGATGTTAAGCTTCCTATCCAGCGTATGACATGGCAGGAGGCTATGGATCGATTCGGTTCTGATAAGCCGGACTTAAGATTCGGTATGGAACTTAAGAATGTTACAGATATAGTTAAGAACTGTGGCTTCAGCGTGTTTACAGGAGCTATTGAGAATGGTGGTTCTGTACGTGGTATTAACGCTGAAGGTCAGGGAAATATGCCTCGTAAGAAGATAGATGCACTTGTTGATTTCGCTAAGGGTTATGGAGCAAAGGGCCTTGCCTATATAGCTATTCATGAAGATGGTTCACTTAAGTCTTCATTTTCTAAGTTTATGACAGAGGATGAGATGAATGCACTTGTTGAGGCTATGGAAGGTAAGCCAGGAGATCTTTTACTTTTTGCAGCTGACAGAAACAAGATTGTATGGAATGTACTCGGTGCATTAAGAGTTGAGCTTGCAGGACAGATGGGACTTCTTGACAAGAGTGATTATAAGTTCCTCTGGGTAACAGAGTTCCCACAGTTTGAGTGGTCAGATGAAGAAGAAAGATTCGTAGCCATGCATCATCCATTTACTATGCCTATGGATGAGGATCTTGATAAGCTTGAGTCAGACCCAGGTTCAGTACGTGCAAAGGCTTATGATATTGTACTTAATGGTACAGAGATAGGTGGTGGTTCAGTAAGAATCCATCAGGCTGATGTACAGTCAAGAATGTTTAAGGCACTTGGTCTTACAGATGAAGTTGCTAATGAGAAGTTTGGTTTCTTACTTGATGCATTCAAGTATGGAGTACCACCACACGCAGGACTTGCATATGGTCTTGACAGACTTGTTATGCTTATGGCAAAGAGAGATTCAATAAGAGACGTTATTGCTTTCCCTAAGGTAAAGGATGCAACATGTCTTCTTACTAACGCACCTGATGTTGTTGATGCAAAACAGCTTGAAGACTTATCTATTAGCATTACAGAGTCAGAACAGGAATAATATTTTAAGAGCATTTGAAAGTATTTAATGGATATTTTCAAATGCTTTTTTTAACTATATTTTTAGACAATACTTTGTTAAAACTGGATAAAAATAATGGTTTTATCTGCTTTTTTTTAGCAAAAATATTGCATTTGGATAATCATGGGTATATACTTTTTTTATAAATCTTGGCAAAACTATAACAAAAGACGGGAGATAAATTATGACAGAGAATCAGTATATAAGGGCAAACAGGACTGTTTTATTTACAGTTCTCATAGTATTTGGTTATATTGCGCTGACAGTGATGGCAGCATTAGGAGTGGGTGACGGACATAACAAAGGAAAGATTTTAATACAGTTTGTTGTGGCACTTGCGGTAATTATTGTATCAGTAGCTGCTTATATTTTAAGGAAGAAGACCAGAGTGTGTGAATTAACGATTGCGGTATCAATGGCACTTGGATATGTTGTTCTTATACTGCTTAATTCAACTGATGGTGTATGGACATATGTACTTCCTTTGATTATGGCTTCGATGGTATATCTTAATGAAAAACTAATATTGTGGGCTGATGGTGTTGCGATAGCTGCTAATGTCATAAGACTTATTATGGATTATAATATGTATAATGGAGTGGTTATGGCAAGCAGGGTTCTTGCTATATTAGTATTGGTTATTGTTACATGTATATCTCTTAGTGTAACAAAGCTGCTTAAGCAGTTTTTTGCAGAGAATATGAACAAGATAGAGGCAGCAGCAGTTATACAGAAAGAGAATAACGAGAAGATGGTTGCTGTAGCTGATAATATAACCAGACATTTCGGACAGGCTATGGATATGCTTGAAGAGTTAGAAAAGAGCATAGATATAAACCACAATTCAATGAAAGATATAGCAGAAAGCACAGAAAGCACAGCAGAAGCCATACAAAGACAGGCCACTATGTGTGCAGAGATTCAGGAAAACACTGATATTGCTGAAAAAGAGATAAGCGAGATGGTTGAGGCCTCACACAGAACAGATGAGACTGTTAATGATAGTAAGGCTATAGTAGTTGAACTTAAGGAACAGGCACAGAATGTACATGATGCAAGCAATATAATCGTAGATGTGATTAACAGTCTTACAGAAAAGGTTGATGATGTACAGGGATTTATTGGTTCTATCGTAGAGATTTCAAGCCAGACTAACCTTCTTGCATTAAATGCTTCAATAGAAGCAGCAAGAGCAGGAGAAGCCGGAAAGGGCTTTGCAGTAGTAGCAGAAGAGATAAGACAGCTCTCAGAACAGACTAAGAATGCATCTTCAAGCATAACAGATATAATCAATAATCTTTATGAAGATACGAAGAAAGCTAATGAGAGCATAAAAGCGTCAGTTGAGTCAGTTAATAAGCAGAATGAACTTATTGATAATACAAGAGTGACTTTTGAGGACGTAGGAAAAACAGTTGACAATCTTATGAACAATATAGATTCTGCTGAGCAGAGCATTAACAAGATACTGGATTCAACTTCTGTTATTTCTGATAATATTTCACATTTATCAGCAACAGGAGAAGAGGTAGCAGCTGCTTCAACTGAAGGTCTAAGAGTATCTGACACAACAGTTGAAAGCATGAAGAACTGTAAGAATATATTACATAACATATATCTTCTTGCAGAGGATTTAAAACGTTCGACAGAGGCATAAAATATAATAAAATGTATAATTATACATTGACTTATTTATAAATAATCTATACAATTAATAGTCATACAGGTTGTATAACTACAACTATAGAAAATGGAGGTTGTAATATGTATTCATTTGATGAAGTATTGAACTATGATCCAGAATTAGCTAAAGCTATGGATGATGAGTTAGCAAGACAGAGAAGCCATATTGAACTTATAGCTTCTGAGAACCTTGTAAGTAAAGCTGTTATGGCAGCTATGGGAAGCCCTCTTACTAACAAGTATGCAGAAGGATATCCTGGAAAGAGATATTATGGTGGCTGCGAATATGTAGATGTTGTTGAAACACTTGCAATTGAGAGAGCTAAGAAGTTATTTGGTTGTGAATATGCCAATGTTCAGCCACATTCAGGTGCACAGGCTAACCTAGCAGCATTCTTTGCTATGGTAGAACCAGGTGATACTGTTATGGGTATGAGCCTTGACTGTGGTGGACACCTTTCACATGGTTCACCAGTTAATATTTCTGGTAAATATTTTAATATAGTTCCTTATGGAGTTACAGCTGAAGGCTTTATAGATTATGACGAAGTATTAAGAATAGCTAAGGAATGTAAGCCAAAGATGATTATTGCTGGTGCATCTGCATATGCAAGAGTTATTGATTTTAAGAAGTTCAGAGAGATAGCTGACGAAGTTGGTGCTTATCTTATGGTAGATATGGCTCATATCGCTGGTCTTGTAGCAGGTGGAGAGCATCCAAGCCCTATCCCTTATGCTGATGTAGTTACAACTACAACACATAAGACATTAAGAGGACCAAGAGGTGGTATGATTCTTTCATCAGCAGAAGCTGCTGAAAAGTTTAAGTTTAACAAGGCTGTATTCCCAGGAATCCAGGGCGGTCCGCTTATGCATGTTATTGCTGGTAAGGCAGTATGCTTAAAGGAAGCACTTGATCCAAGCTTTAAGACTTATGCTAAGAACATTGTTGATAATGCACAGGCTCTTTGTACAGGACTTATGAACAGAGGTTTTGATATCGTATCTGGTGGTACAGATAATCACCTTATGCTTGTTAACCTTTTAAGTAAGAATAAGACTGGTAAGGAAGTAGAAAAGCTTCTTGATGCAGCTAACATTACATGCAACAAGAACACTATCCCTAACGATCCAGCTTCACCTTTCGTAACAAGTGGTATCAGACTTGGTACAGCAGCAGTTACAACAAGAGGCTTCAACACAGCAGATATGGATGTAGTAGCAGAAGCTATTGCTTTACTTGTTGATGACGTTGATGCTAATCAGGCTAAGGCTATGGCTATGGTTAAGGAACTTACAGACAAGTATCCTCTTTATGAATAATGCTGGAATATATAAGAAATGAACTTCTGGGGATGACTGATAAAGGGGAATATGCAGCATTTACATCCTCACTTATTCCTGGCTGCGATAATATAATAGGAATAAGACAACCGGTATTAAAGCAATATGCAAAACAGCTTATAAAGGAGAATAAGGATTTTCGGCAGCTGATTAGTGAACCGGATATTTATCAGGAAGAAATGTTGCTTAGGAGCTACATAATAGGAATGGGAACAGCGAAGGAGAAAGACTTTAAGAAGGCTTTAAAAGACTTCAACGCATTCGTTCCTCTTGTGAACAACTGGGCTGTCAACGATAGCTTCTGTGTGGAATTTAAGGTTATGGATATGTTTCGGGACGAGTTTCTGCCATACATAAAGGAATGTATAGAATCGTTTGATGAATACAGGGCAAGAGTAGGGCTTATAATGCTGTTAGACCACTACTTAAAGGTTGATATGCATGGCATGAAAAGACCGAGAATGAAAAAGGTTACTCTTAAAGATATAGAAAACACAGATGAAAGAAATTGTGCTAATGGTTTATATCTTGATGATATATTTTCACTTGTAAACAGGGATTTTTCGACCTATGGATATTATACACAGATGGCAGCAGGCTGGCTTCTTGCGGAATGTTTTGTTACATTTCCCAAAAGAACGTGGGAATATCTTACAGATACCGACTGCTTAAAGTTAGATAAGCTGTCATATCAGAAGGCAGTACGAAAGATATGTGAATCGCTCACGCCGGATAAAGAAGTTAAACTAAAAGTTAAAAAGGATCTGAAGCAGATGTAATAATCTGTTTCAGGTCTTTTTTTATTGCGCCATATTATGACGTCGGGGTCAAAATCCCCCGACTTTAATAATTTGAATATCAAAATAACTATTGACAATATATAAGTATTGTAGTATAAAAATATTGTTTGAAATTCAAAGTAAGATAATCAAACAGTTAGTAAGTCAAATAAATAAGGACAAAAAAGTATGATAAGAACAAGAATCATAGGAACAGGAAGCTATGTTCCACCAGATATATTGACTAACGATAATCTGTCAGAAATGGTAGATACGAGTGATGAGTGGATAAGGACAAGAACTGGTATATGTAACAGACATATAGCAAAAGATATGGATAATGCTGATATGGCATATAATGCTGCAAGAAATGCAGTAGAGAATGCGTGTATTGAAGCTTCTGCCATAGGTCTTATTATAGTTGCAACGTCAACTCCTGATTATGCTTTTCCTAATCAGGCATCACTTGTACAGGCAAAGCTTAAAGCAGTAAATGCTATGTGTTTTGATGTAAGTGCAGCATGTTCAGGTTTTATTACAGCCCTGGATATTGCAGCTTCAATGTTAAAGGCAGGTTCGTATAAATATGCACTTGTTATTGGTTCAGAAAAGATGTCAGAAATAGTTAACTGGAAAGACAGAAGTGTGTGTGTACTTTTCGGAGATGGTGCTGGCGCAGTGGTTCTTAAAGCAGTTGATAACAACACAGAAGATGTTACAGGTGCCTCTGCTGGTCAGGAAAGAGGAATTATTGACAGCAATATCTACAATGATGGAACAGGTGCCTCTGTTTTAACAGGTGGCAGGAGGTTTTCTGATTCACGCAGCACAGACATGTTTATACATATGGATGGACAGGAAGTGTTTAAATTCGCCGTAAAGAGTGTTCCTACAGCCATAGAAACACTTTTACATAATAATAATATGAACGTTGATGATGTTGATAAATTCATACTGCATCAGGCTAATGTACGTATCATAGAGAGCGTAGCTAAAAGGCTTAAGGCTGATAAAGATAAGTTTCCAGTCAATCTGAATGAATATGGAAATACATCATCAGCAAGCATTCCGATTCTGCTTGATGAGTTAAACAGGAATGGAAGCTTAAAACAGGGAGAGAAGCTTATACTTGCCGGTTTCGGTGCAGGATTAAGCTGGGGAAGTATTCTGCTTGTATGGTAGCACGGTTAAAGATGCTAAGCTTATTATATAGATATTTGCAGACTGCTTACTTAAAGATATCAGGCAGTTGGATAAGCAGCATTTTAACATATATAAGATGTTTATGGCAAAAGCTTTGCCATAGATATCAAAGTCGTGGGCTTTTGACCCCGACAACATGTAATAAAAAATAATAAGAATTAAGGAGATTTAACATTATGTTTGAAAAAGTAAGAGAATTAGTTGCAGCACAGTTAGGTATAGATGAGGCAGTTATTAAGCCTGAGTCTAATTTCAAGGAAGATCTTAAGGCAGATTCACTTGATCTTTTTGAACTTGTTATGTCACTTGAGGATGAGTGTTCAGTAACTATTCCATCTGAGGAGCTTGAAAAGATTCTTACAGTACAGGATGTTGTTGATTATATCGAGGCTAACCAGAAATAGTTATAAATGTAAGGAAGGAAGATAAGTTATGAAAACTCGTGTAACAGAGCTTCTTAATATAGAATATCCTGTTATACAGGGCGGCATGGCATGGGTTGCAGATGCGAATCTGGCAGCCCACGTCAGCAAAGCTGGTGGAATGGGATTTATCGGCGCAGCTAATGCACCGGCAGAATGGGTTAAAGAACAGATACATATAGCACGAAAGATAACAGATAAGCCAGTTGGTGTTAATATTATGCTTTTAAGTGATTATGCAGATGAAATAGCACAGCTTGTTATTGATGAGCATATAGAAGCAGTAACAACAGGTGCAGGCAACCCAAGCAAATATATGAAGGCCTGGAAGGAAGCTGGAATAAGGGTTATTCCTGTTGTGGCATCAGTTGCACTTGCAAGAATGATGGAACGTGCCGGAGCAGATGCAGTTGTAGCAGAGGGTATGGAATCAGGTGGACATATCGGCGAGGAAACGACCATGACACTTGTACCACAGGTTGTTGATGCAGTTAATATTCCTGTTATAGCAGCTGGCGGAATAGGTGATGGCAGAGGTGTATGTGCAGCATTTATGCTTGGTGCAGAGGCTGTACAGATGGGAACAAGATTCGTTGTGGCTAAGGAATCGAATGTCCATCAGAATTATAAGGACAGAGTTATAGCTGCTAAGGATATAGATTCAGTAGTAACTGGCAGAAGTACAGGTCATCCAGTAAGGTCACTTAGAAACAGCATGACAAGAGAGTATCTTGATATGGAAAAAGAAGGCGTTGAGTTTGAAAAGCTTGAAAGACTTACTCTTGGAACACTAAGAAAGGCTGTTGTGGATGGTGACGTCAAGCAGGGAACTGTAATGGCAGGTCAGATAGCAGGTCTTGTGAGTAAGGAACAGACATGTGAAGAGATTATTAAGGAGCTTATGAAGGAAGTCTCTGAGGTATATAATTCACATAATAAGCTGGCATAAAACAGTGTATGGAAATGAGGATTTAAAAAGTATGGGAAAAACAGTTGTAATGTTTCCAGGACAGGGAAGCCAGTGTACTGGAATGGGAAGAGAAAGCTATAATAGCTGCACTTCATCAGTAAAGTGCTTTAAGAAGGCTGGTGAACTGACAGGTATCAATATGGAGCATTTAATATTTGAAGAAAATGATCTTCTTGATAAAACCGAGTATACACAGATCGCATTATATGTAACAGAAATCGCCCAGATTGCTGATATGGTTGAGCAGGGCCTTACGTATGATGCAGCTATTGGACTTTCATTAGGTGAATATAGTGCACTTACTGCAAGTGGTGCGCTATCTTATGAAGATGGTGTAAGACTTGTAAGAAACCGTGGAATATATATGGAACAGGAGGTTCCGGCTGGTATAGGTGCCATGGCTGCAGTTATCGGGCTTACATCAGATGAGGTTGACAGTGTACTTGCTAAATATAACAAGGATAAAAGCGGGAACACAGAGTCTGATAATGATATGTATCCTGATACAGTTTCCGCAGCTAATTACAACTGCCCTGGACAGATAGTAATATCAGGTAAAAAGGAATGTGTACAGGAAGCTATGGAAGTGCTTAAGGAAGCAGGAGCAAGAAGAACACTCCTTCTTAATGTAAGTGGACCGTTTCATTCAAAGCTTCTTAAGGGTGCAGGTGATAAGCTTATGAAGGATCTTGAAAAAGTTACTTTTGATAAAGTGAAGTATCCTTATGTGGCAAACTGTACAGCAGAGTATGTGGATGAGAATACATCCAGTGGATATATAAAAGAACTTCTTTCAAAGCAGGTATATAGTTCAGTACGTTTTGAACAGTCAGTCAGAAAAATGATAGCCGATGGTTATGATACATTTGTTGAGGTGGGACCAGGAAAGACTTTATCTGGCTTTGTTAAAAAGATAGCTAAGAGCATGGAAAAGGAAGTAGTTATAAAATAACAGGCAATAAATGCAGACAGGATATTGGTAAGGCTTTAGCAATATTGTATCGATGAAAGGCAGTGTGTTATGTGTATGGATAATTGTATAAAAAGATATGAAAACAAGATAGTGCTTGTAACCGGAGCTGGCAGAGGAATAGGAGCTGCTATAGCTGCCCGTTTTGCCAAAGAGGGGGCTGTGGTTATTGTTAATTACAGTGGTAATGATGAGGCAGCAGATAGAACAGTTGAAAATATTCTGGCTGCCAACGGAAAGGCAGAAAAATACAAGTGTCAGGTTGATTCGTATGAAGAAACTGAAAAAATGATCACATATATAATGGATAAATATAAGAGAATAGACATTCTTATAAATAATGCAGGTATAACAAAAGATGGTCTTATCATGAGAATGAAAGAGGAAGATTTTGACAGAGTTATAGATGTTAATCTTAAGGGAACATTTAACTGCATAAGACACGTAAGCAGATACATGTTAAAGCAAAGAAGTGGAAGAATAATCAATATGTCATCAGTTGTAGGCATAGCTGGTAATGCAGGACAGGTTAATTACAGTGCTTCTAAAGCAGGCGTGATAGGTATTACCAAATCTGCTGCAAAGGAGCTTGCATCGCGTGGAATAACTGTTAATGCAGTTGCACCTGGATATATTGATACAGATATGACAAAGGTTTTATCTGATGAACAGAAGAAGTCAGTACTTAATGTGATTCCTCTTTCAAGAATGGGAAGCGTGGATGATATAAGCAATGCTGTAGCATTTCTGGCATCAGATGAAGCGGCATACATAACAGGACAGGTGATATCAGTAGATGGAGGTATGAATATCTGATGAGAAGAGTAGTTGTTACAGGTATGGGTGCAATAACACCTATAGGTTTAAGTGTGGATGAATTCTGGAATTCTGTTAAAGAGAATACAGTTGGAATAGATAATATAACAAGATTTGATACAACAGATTATAAGGTTAAGCTTGCAGCAGAGGTAAAGGATTTTGATGCTAAGAATTATATGGATTTCAAGGCAGCCAAAAGGATGGAGAAGTTCAGCCAGTATGCTGTTGCGGCCGCGCATGAGGCTATGAAGGATTCGGGGCTTGATATGGCTAAAGAGGATGCTTTCCGTGTTGGTGTATCAGTAGGCTCTGGTGTTGGAAGCCTTGAAGCTATGGAAAGCAATCACAAGAAGCTTCTTGAAAAGGGTCCATCTAGGATTAATCCGCTTCTTGTACCTCTTATGATAACTAATATGGCAGCTGGCAATGTATCAATACAGCTAGGTTTAAAGGGGAAGAATATAAATGTTGTTACAGCATGTGCTACTGGAACTAACTCTATAGGTGAAGGCTATAGAAGTATACAGCATGGAGAGGCAGATGTTATGTTTGCAGGTGGAACTGAAAGTTCTATATCTCCTATCGGAATCGGTGGTTTTGCTGCGCTTACAGCACTTTCAACATCTACAGACCCTAAGAGAGCCTCTATCCCATTTGACAAAGAAAGAAATGGTTTTGTCATGGGCGAAGGAGCAGGTGTGGTTGTACTTGAAGAGCTGGAGCATGCTTTAAAGAGAGGGGCACATATATATGCAGAGATTACAGGCTATGGCTGTTCTTCTGATGCATACCATATAACATCACCTATGGAGGATGGAAGTGGAGCTGCATATGCTATGACAAGTGCCATGAAGGAAGCAGAAGTAAAACCAGATGATATTGACTATATAAATGCACATGGAACAAGTACACATCATAATGATCTTTTTGAGACAAGGGCAATCAAGCTGGCACTTAAGGATTCAGCTTACAGTGTGCCTGTAAGTTCAACAAAATCTATGGTTGGACACCTGCTTGGTGCAGCAGGCGCAGTTGAGTTCATAGCCTGTGTTAAGTCAATCCAGGATGGTTACATACATCCGAATGTCGGACTATCAGAAACAGAGGAAGAAATGGATCTTAATTATGTCAAGGATGAAGGAATCAAAAAGGACGTTGATGTAGTCATGACGAATTCTCTTGGCTTTGGCGGACATAATGCAACTCTTATAGTAAGAAAGTATTCATAATACGATGAACGCTTAAAGTACATAAGTGGATTGCTGGTGAGATATCTGGAATACCAGAATATGAATAAAAGGTCATGAAGAAATGGAGATAATATATGGAATTAGAAAACGTAATAAAGCTGATTAATGCTGTATCAGAATCTTCACTTACAAGTTTTAGCATGGAAGATGGCGACACTAAGCTTTCACTTGGTGTTGACAGAAATGACAGGACTGCTGTTAAAGATACTGCAAGTGCTGCTGATATAGTTAATAGCGATAATGGCAGCGAATCAGGATTGAATAAATCAGACATTAAAACTTTTGATGATGATGATGTTCTTACTGTTAATTCACCACTTGTAGGTGTATTTTACAGTTCAGCATCTCCGGAAGCTGATGCATATGTAGCAATAGGTGACAGAGTAAAAAAAGGTCAGGTAATCGGTATAGTAGAAGCAATGAAGCTTATGAATGAGATTGAAAGTGATTATGATGGTGTGGTTACTGATATTCTTGTAGATAATGAACAGATGGTTGAATATGGACAGCCTATGTTTGTTATAAAACCAGTCTGACAATACGTCGGTATCAAAGGCATGGGTTTTTGATACCGACATTATATATATGAAATTCGATTATTTAATATAAGGAGTTAAGTATGCTTACAACAAAGGAAATAATGGATATTATTCCACACAGACATCCTTTTCTGCTTGTGGATACGATAGATGAACTTGAGCCTGGAATAAAGGCAACAGGATATAAGTGTATTACATATGATGAGCCTTACTTTGCAGGACATTTTCCAGCTGAGCCGGTTATGCCGGGGGTCCTTCAGATAGAGGCATGCGCACAGGTAGGCGCTGTTGCGATACTTTCGCTGGAAGAAAACAAAGGTAAAACAGCATATTTTGGTGCAGTTAATAATGCAAGATTTAAAAGAAAAGTAGTTCCTGGTGATAAACTTAAGATGGAATGTGAGATTATAAAGAAAAAAGGACCAGTTGGCGTGGGAAAGGCTGTTGCGACGGTAGATGGAGAGGTTGCACTTACAGCAGAGCTTACATTTATGGTAGGTTAATCCGTCTGATGTTATAAATATAATATGTGGATTATGGAATGGTTATAAGGAGATGAAGCTGTGTTTAATAAGATATTGATAGCGAACAGAGGCGAAATAGCTGTTAGAATAATAAGAGCCTGCAGGGAAATGGGTATACAGACAGTTGCAGTATATTCTGAGGCGGATAAGGAAGCACTTCATACGCAGCTGGCTGATGAGAGTGTATGTATAGGAAAGGCAGCAGCTAAGGATAGTTACCTTAATATGGAAAGAATATTGAGTGCAACAGTAGCAACACATGCAGATGCAATACATCCAGGCTTTGGATTTCTTTCTGAAAACAGTAAGTTTGCATCATTATGTGAAAAATGTAACATCACATTTATAGGTCCAGATTCAGATATCATAGAGAAAACAGGTAATAAACAGGAAGCAAGAAATACAATGATATCAGCAGGTATTCCAGTTATTCCAGGAACCAAAGAACCAGTTATGGATGCAGAAAGAGGAAAAGAGCTTGCAGACAATATAGGTTATCCTGTTATGGTTAAAGCTGCACTTGGCGGCGGTGGCAAGGGGATGCGTGTTGTATATACAAAAGAAGATTTTAAAAGGGAATTCGATAACGCACAGAGAGAAGCCGTGAATGGCTTTGCTGATGGCACAATGTATATAGAAAAATATATAGAAAAGCCAAGACATATAGAGTTCCAGATATTAGCTGATAAATATGGAAATACAATTCATCTTGGTGAAAGAGATTGTTCAATACAAAGAAATCACCAGAAGTTAGTTGAGGAATCACCCTCTCCTGCGTTGAATGATGAATTAAGAAAGAGAATGGGAGATACTGCAGTGGCAGTGGCTAAGGCAGTTAACTATGAAAATGCAGGAACAGTTGAGTTTCTTCTGGATAAAAACGACAATTATTACTTTATGGAGGTAAATACCCGTATTCAGGTCGAGCATGGTATAACGGAACTTGTGACAGGTGTTGATCTTATAAAGGAACAGATAAAGATAGCAGCTGGCGAAAGTCTTGGTATTAAGCAGGAGGATGTAAGGATACATGGTGCTGCCATGGAGATAAGAATCAATGCTGAAAACCCTGAAAAGAACTTTGCACCTAATCCGGGAACAATAAAGAATATACATATACCAGGTGGTAATGGTGTAAGAATAGATACTGCAGTTTATAGTGGATATACGATACCTCCTTTTTATGATTCCATGATAATGAAGGTTATGACATATGCAAACGACAGAAAAACAGTGATTGAGAAGATGAGAAGTGTCCTTGGCGAGATTATTATTGAAGGAGTCACAACAAATACAGATTTTATGTATGATATATGCCAGAATGAGAAGTTTATTAAAGGTGATGTCAGTACAGATTTCATACCAGAGGAGTATCCACAGGTATGTAAAAAATAGTTGTTCGTTATGCACAGTAAGAGTGCGTGGAAATGAGGATTTATATGCAGATAAAGGGCTTGTTTAAAAAGAATATCCATAAAAATAAAATCAACAATCTGGATAGCAGTAATATAAATGTTCCAGATGGATTATATACGAAATGTCCGGTTTGTTCAAAAATAATCTTAACAGAGGACATGTATCTGAATAATTGTGTATGTCCGGAATGTGGATATTATATGAAGCTGGATGCCAGAACAAGGATATCCATGGTAGTGGATAAGAATACATTTTCAGAATGGGATACTAACATTGAAGAGAGCAATCCATGTGAATACCCGGGTTATGAGGAGAAAATCCAGAATCTTAAAAGAAAAACAAATCTTGATGAGGCAGTAATAACCGGCGTTGGAAAGATAGATGGCAGCAAAGCTGTTATAGGTGTCTGTGATACAAGATTTCTTATGGGCAGCATGGGCGAAGTTGTAGGTGAAAAGCTTACACGGGCAGTTGAGAAGGCTACAGAGCAGAAGCTGCCGGTTATTATATTTACGTGCTCAGGCGGAGCCAGGATGCAGGAGGGAATAGTATCTCTTATGCAAATGGCAAAGATAAGTGCCGCATTAAAAAAACATGATGAGGCAGGACTTTTATATATCACTGTTCTTACTGACCCTACAACTGGAGGTGTAACTGCAAGCTTTGCTATGCTTGGAGATATTATACTTGCAGAGCCAGGTGCCCTTATAGGTTTTGCAGGACCAAGAGTTATCAGACAGACTATAGGACAGGAACTGCCAGAAGGATTTCAGAGAGCTGAATTTCTGTTAGAGCATGGCTTTGTGGATGCGATTGTTAAAAGAGATGAGCTTAAGAAGACACTTGCGTATCTGCTTGATATACATAAGTGCAGTGGAGCTTATACAGAAGTTAAAGAAAATGTGGATACATACCGGAGCAATTCAGATATTATGAAGAAGTATCTTGAGTATCTTGATAATATATATTTCAAAAAGATAGATAGAGAAGAAGAAAAAAAGGCTGAGGCTGATAATAATCTATATAATGAGTATGATGTATGGGAAAAGGTTGAAATAGCAAGAAGCAGTGAAAGACCTAACGCCGCAGATTACATAGAAAAAATAACTAAAGATTTTTTTGAACTTCATGGTGACAGAAACTTTGGTGATGATAAGGCGATAATAGGTGGAATCGCAACATTTGGCAGCATTCCTGTAACAGTCATAGGACATATGAAGGGTAAGACTACTAAAGAGAATATATCAAGAAACTTTGGAATGCCTAATCCCGAAGGGTATAGAAAGGCACTAAGGCTTATGAAGCAGGCTGAAAAATTTAACAGACCGGTTATATGTTTTATAGACACTCCAGGAGCATATTGTGGTCTTGGTGCAGAAGAGAGAGGCCAGGGAGAGGCTATAGCAAAGAATCTGTATGAAATGAGCAGTCTGACAGTTCCAGTGCTGTCAATAGTAACTGGCGAAGGTGGAAGCGGTGGTGCACTTGCACTAGGTGTTGCCAATGAAGTATGGATGATGGAGAATTCCATATATTCTATACTTTCACCAGAAGGTTTTGCATCGATACTGTGGAAGGATTCTAAGAAAGCAAAAGAGGCTGCAGAAATAATGAAGCTGACGGCTTCAGATTTATATGAGCTTGGCATAATAGAGAAGGTCATTCCGGAATATCCGGTTATAAATGAAAATAATATAAAAAGAGTGACATTATATATGAAACGAATGATATGCGATTTTATGTACAGATATATTGATATGGATAAGGAAGAGCTTGCAAGACAGCGGTATAACAGATTCAGGAAAATGTAAGAAAGCACTAAATTTATTACATTTTTTTATAGTTGTATTAATATAATTGTGTTAATATGATTGTGTTAATATGATTATGTTAATATGATTATGTTAATGTGATTGTGTTGTAAGATTACGGAATTGTTATATCTAAACAGAAAGAAGGAATATATATGTCATATGGATACAGGCAATACAGGGATACTGCTCATAGATGGTCACAGATAGGTGTTGGTTTAATATCTGTAATAGCAGGTCTTATACTTATTGTATGTGTAACGGCACCTATGTATGTCTCAAGCATGTTAAAGGATGCAGGACTGTCAGCTGCTATATCGCACCGTTTTATGGATACTGTTTTTGATTCACTTGGGGACAATATGGAGGCATTATCCAGAATTCAGACAAGTATAGAGGATTCTAAGATAGTAGACAGAATAGCACAGAAATATACAACGGCTATGGTTGATGGGATGCTTAAAGAAAAATCCTTTGATGATATAGAGATTAATATAGATGCAGAGCTGGATGAGCTTATGGATATGACATATAACAAAATAGCATCTAATATCAATATGGGAAATATACAGGAAACAATAGTCAGGGCAGCTCTTAGCTATAGTAAAAATGCTGCAAATGAAGCTATAAATAATTATGCCAGTGGTATATATGGTGATATATCTTATCGTCTTCAGCCGCTTATAAAAGTATATGGAATAATAACTTCTTCTGTGTTTAAGATATTGATGCTTTTCATATATATCACATTATTGATTGTTATAATTGCATTTAATCCTGTCAGGGTTGTAAGGTACACACTCCCATGTATATTTGTCATAACAGGTGGTATATATATTTTTATTGCAAATATAATTGGAAACAGATGTATGGCGGCTGTAAGTAACAGATATCTAGGAAGAACTGTGTTTATAGATACTCAGATTGCTTATAGGGTTATGGGCGTTATGTGTATACTGGCTGCAGCTTCATATGTTATTACTTTGATATATGGAATGGTTGTGAAAAACAGGAGAAAAAGAATATAGAAATATCTGAGATTAATGTTTGATAAGAGTTTATTAGAGTTTATAAGAGCTCATAAAACATTATAAAAGATGAAAAATGGAGCTGCTACATATATATGTGGCAGCTCCTGATTTTGTTTTATAATACTTGTTATATAATATTTTTAAAGTATTATTTGTTATTCTTCTTTTCGTTCTCAAGCTTCTTCATAGCTCTTACCTTAAGTGAAAGACCAAAGAGGTTGATGAAACCATCAGCATCATGGTGGTCATAAAGGTCTCCTGTTGTGAATGAAGCGATAGATTCGTTATATAATGAATATGGAGATGTTGTTCCGGCTTTGATGATGTTGCCCTTGTAGAGCTTGAACTTAACTTCACCAGTTACATATTCCTGAGTCTTTTCGATGAATGCCTGAAGTGCTTCACGAAGAGGTGTTTCCCACTTTCCTTCATATATAACCTGTGCAAACTTGTTAGCAACATTAATCTTTTCTGTTGTTGTATCTCTGTCAAGTATAAGTTCCTCAAGCTGCTGATGAGCTTCATAAAGAATAGTTCCACCAGGTGTTTCATATACACCACGTGATTTCATGCCAACAACTCTGTTCTCTACGATATCTATAATACCGATACCATGCTTTCCACCAAGTCTGTTGAGTTCTCTGATGATGTCAGAAACCTTCATCTTCTTACCATTAACAGATGTAGGAACACCCTTTTCAAATGTCATAGTAACATATTCGCCTTCATCAGGAGCATCCTCTGGTGAGCATCCAAGAACAAGAAGGTGCTTGTAGTTAGGCTCGTTAGCAGGATCTTCAAGCTCAAGACCTTCGTGGCTGATATGCCATATGTTACGGTCACGGCTGTAGCTTGAGTCAGGGCTGAATGGAAGATGAATACCATGCTGTCTGCAGTATTCAATCTCATCTTCACGTGACTGAAGAGTCCATCTTGAATCTCTCCAAGGTGCGATGATCTTGATATCTGGAGCTAAAGCCTTGATAGTAAGCTCGAATCTGATCTGGTCGTTACCCTTGCCAGTAGCACCATGGCATATAGCAACAGCGCCTTCTTTACGTGCTATTTCAACAAGTCTTTTTGCTATAACAGGTCTTGCCATAGAAGTTCCAAGTAAATACTTGTTTTCATATACTGCATGAGCCTGTACACAAGGAACAACATAGTTATCGCAGAATTCATCTGTAACATCTTCTATGTATAACTTTGCAGCGCCACATGATAATGCTCTTTCTTCAAGGCCATCTAATTCTTCTTCCTGTCCGCAGTCTGCACATACGCAGATAACATCATAATCAAAAGTTTCCTTTAACCATGGAATGATAGCAGTAGTATCAAGTCCACCGGAATAAGCCAAAACAACTTTCTCTTTCATTAAAAAGTACCTCCATAGATATTTATAAACTCTGCCAATTATAATAAACTACTTATGCCTAAAATGCAATAGCAAAAAATGAATATTATGCAACTTTATGCATTGATTATGCATAAATATAAAAACATGCCTAATAAACCCTTTACATAAGGAAAAAAGTTGCTATAATGTAATTTATCATTTTTGTTAATCCATTTTTATATGTGGATTACTGATGAAAATATTCACACGAATGAATAATTACACATTCAGATGGAGGACGTATGGTTAAGGTTGGAATTATCGGTGCTACCGGATACGCAGGTAACGAATTAGTAAGAATTCTTTTAGGACACAAAGATGTTGAGATTGTATGGCTGGGTTCAAGAAGCTATATTGACCAGAATTATTCAGATGTATATAGAAATATGTTTAAGCTTGTTGATGCAAAATGTATGGATGACAATATGGAACAGCTCGCTAATGAAGTAGATGTTATATTTACAGCTACTCCTCAGGGCTTATGTGCATCTCTTGTTAATGATGAGATTCTTTCAAAGGTAAAAATAATCGACCTTAGTGCGGACTTCAGATTAAAGGATGTTGATATATATGAGAAGTGGTATAAGTTAGAGCATAAAGCTCCACAGTATATTGATGAAGCGGTTTACGGATTATGCGAAATTAACAGGGATAAGGTGAATAAGGATACAAGAATAATAGCTAATCCGGGCTGCTATACTACTACATCAATACTTACATTATACCCACTTGTAAAAGAAGGAATAATCAATCCGGATACTATTATAATAGATGCTAAGAGTGGTACATCTGGTGCAGGAAGAGGCGCTAAGGTAGCGAATCTTTTCTGTGAAGTAAACGAAAGCATGAAGGCTTATGGAGTTGGAACACACAGACATACGCCTGAGATAGAAGAACAGCTTGGATATGCATGTGGAAGAGATGACCTTAAGCTTATATTTACACCACATCTGGTTCCTATGAATAGAGGAATACTTGTTACAGCATATGCCAATCTTGCAAAGGATGTATCTTATGAAGATGTGAAGGCAGCCTATGATAAGTATTATGATAAGGAATATTTTGTAAGAGTTCTTCCTAAGGATGTATGCCCTGAAACAAGATGGGTTGAAGGAAGCAACTTTGTTGATGTAGGATTCAAGCTTGAACCAAGAACAAACAGAATCATAGCTATGGGAGCACTTGATAATCTTGTAAAAGGTGCAGCAGGACAGGCAGTACAGAACATGAATCTGTTATTTGGCTTTGAAGAGAATGAGGGGCTTAAAATGGCACCTATGTTCCCATAATAATACATCGGATTGCAGGGGCAATCCGATGTATACAAGTTGCATAGGCAACTTGAAAAGAAAAATTTACGAAAATTGCAGGGGCAATTCAATGTATACAAGTTGCAAAAGCAACTTGAAAAGAAAAATTACGAAATTTGCAAAGCAATGTTAATAATATATATTGAAATTCGGAGGTAGTGATTATGGAAATTATCGAAGGTGGAGTTACAGCAGCTAAGGGCTTTAAGGCAGCAGGTATGGCAGCAGGTATCAAGTATAAAAATGGCAAAAAGGATATGGCAATGGTATTTTCAGAAAAGCCATGTGTAACAGCTGGAACATTTACACTTAACAGAGTGTTTGCAGCACCTGTAAAGTGGGACAAGAGCATTGTATACAGTGAAGAGGGGGCATATGCAATAGTTGTTAACAGCGGTGTTGCCAATGCATGCACAGGTACAGAGGGTGATGAAGCCTGCGCACTTGAAGCAAAGACAGCAGGAGAGGTGCTTGGAGTTCCAGCAAAGTCAGTGCTTTTAGGTTCAACCGGAGTTATAGGCATGCAGCTTCCAATGGACAGAATGTGTGCTGGAATCAAAGCACTTCCAGAGCTTCTTGATTCAACTAAAGAAGCAGGTACACTTGCAGCAGAGGCAATAATGACTACGGATACAAGAAGCAAGCAGGTTGCATGTACAGTAGAAATAGGTGGAAAGACAGTAACAGTTGGTGGTATGTGTAAGGGTGCAGGCATGATTCATCCACATATGGCAACTATGCTTTGCTTTATAACTTCCGATGCTGTTATTGATAAGAAGGCACTTCAGAAGATGACAAGTGATATTGTTGAGGATTCATTTAATATGATATCAGTTGATGGAGATACATCAACAAACGATACAGTTTTAGTTCTTGCCAATGGAGAGGCTGGTAACGAGAAGATTACAGAAGAAAGTAAAGATTATGATACCTTCTATGAGGCTTTAAGCTATGTTCTAACAGAGCTTTCTAAGATGATTGCAGGTGATGGAGAAGGCTGTACATGTCTTTTTGAGGTACAGGTAAAGGGTGCTAAAGATAAGGAACAGGCTAAGATTCTTGCAAAGTCAATAGTTACATCTAACCTTACTAAGGCTGCAATATTCGGACACGATGCTAACTGGGGAAGAATTCTTTGTGCTATGGGTTATTCAGGCGTTGATTTCGAGCCAGAAAAGGTTGATATATTCTTTGAAAGTTCAGCTGGAAAGCTTCAGATAGTAAAGGACGGAACTGCTACTGATTACAGTGAGGAGAAGGCAACAGAAATACTTTCACAGAATCCTGTAACTGCTATAGCAGATATAAAGCAGGGCAGCGCAGAGGCTACGGCATGGGGCTGCGACCTTACATTTGATTATATAAAGATAAATGCAGATTATCGTTCTTAACAAGATTTAAAAATCACAATTTAAAATCACCAATCCGGCGTAACAGCTACGGGTTCGTGAGTGTACGGGTTAAGAAAGAGTGAATTATATTGTAATATATATTAGTTTAAGGAGTCAAAAATGAGTACAATAGATATGGAAGAAGAGTTAAAAAAAGCACAGGTATTAGTTGAGGCTCTTCCTTATATACAGAAGTTCAGCAGGAAGATTATTGTTGTAAAGTATGGTGGAAGCGCCATGGTTGATGAAGAACTTAAAAGAAAGGTTATTCAGGATGTAGTTCTTTTAAAGCTTGTAGGTTTCAAGCCTATTATCGTTCATGGTGGTGGCAAGGAAATCAGTAAGTGGGTTGAAAAGTCAGGCATGACACCAGAATTCAAGAATGGCTTAAGAGTGACAGACGAGCCAACTATGGAAATAGCAGAGATGGTTCTTAACAGAGTTAACAAGAGTCTTGTATCGCTTATAGAGGAGCTTGGTGTAAAGGCATGTGGCATATCTGGTAAAGATGGTGGAATGCTTAAGGTAGAAAAGAAATATTCAAAGGGTGAGGATATAGGATATGTCGGTGAAGTAAAGGATGTTGACACAACTCTTATACATTCACTTCTTAAGGATGACTTTATTCCAGTTATATGTCCTATAGGATATGATGATGATTTCCATTCATATAATATCAATGCGGATGATGCGGCATGTGCCATAGCAAGGGCAGTTAATGCTGAGAAGCTTGCATTCTTAACAGATATAGAGGGTGTGTACAGAGATTATAACGATAAATCAAGCCTTATATCAGAGCTTTCTACAACAGAGGCAAGAAAGCTTTTAGCAGGTGGTACAATAGGCGGTGGTATGCTTCCAAAGCTTAATAACTGCATAGATGCTATCGAGCATGGTGTTTCAAGGGTACATATTCTTGATGGACGTATCCCACATTGCCTTCTTCTTGAAATATTTACTAACAAGGGTGTTGGTACAGCTATTCTTTCAGAAGGAGCAGAGAAGTTTTTTGAAACAAATCTGTAATATCGTAAGGCTTAAGAAAGCAGAATGATTCCAACATCATAAAACGTCATAAAATGTATGATAAAAAAGAGCATATGGTTTTATTCTTTTTTATCGTATATCAGGAAAGGAAAAGTATATGGAAACTAAACAGATTATAGAAACAGCTGAAGAAAAACTGATTCATACATATAACAGATATCAGATTGTACTTGATAAAGGTGATGGAGTAAGGTTATATGATACTGATGGAAAAGAGTATCTTGATTTTGGTGCAGGTATTGCTGTATTCGCACTTGGTTATAACAATAAAGAATATAACGATGCACTTAAGTCACAGATAGATAAGCTTATTCATACATCAAACTATTTTTATAACGAACCAGCTGTCAGCGCTGCACAGGCTATAACTAAGGCATCTGGCATGGACAGGGTATTTTTTACAAATAGTGGTACAGAATCTATAGAAGGTGCTATAAAGCTTGCTAAGAAGTATGCTTATTTAAAGACAGGAAGAACAGATTCTGAAATCATTGCAATGCATCATTCATTTCATGGAAGAAGTATGGGAGCACTTGCTGTTACAGGTAATAAACATTACCAGGAAGCATTTGGTCCTATGATACCAGGAATAAAATTTGCAAATTATAATGATCTTGAAAGCGTTAAACAGTTGGTAAATGACAAAACTTGTGCTATTATATTTGAGACAGTACAGGGTGAAGGTGGAATATATCCAGCAACTAATGAGTTCATACAGGGTGTAAGAAAGCTCTGTGATGAGAAGGGTATTCTTCTTATACTTGACGAAATACAGTGTGGTATGGGAAGAACAGGTACAATGTTTGCATTCCAGCAGTATGGCGTAAAGCCGGATATTCTTACAGTTGCTAAGGCTTTAGGCTGTGGTGTGCCTGTAGGAGCTTTCCTTGCTACAGAAGAGGTGGCAAAGGCATTAGTTCCAGGTGACCATGGTACAACATATGGAGGAAACCCACTTGCATGTGCTGCAGCTACGAAAGTATTTGAGTTGTTTGAGAAACAGAATATACTTGCTAATGTTAAGGAAGTATCAGCTTATCTGGAAAAGAAGCTTGATGAGCTTGTGAAGGACTATGATTTTATAGTTGAAAGAAGAGGACTAGGACTTATGCAGGGACTTGAACTTTCAATCAGTCCTAAGGATGTTATAGCCAGGGCATTAGATAACGGACTTATTCTTTTCTCAGCAGGAACTAATGTAATCAGAATGGTTCCACCACTTGTGATAACTAAGAGTGATGTTGACGAAATGATAGATAAATTAAAGAAGTCAATCTAAAGCATTAATAAAAACATCGTATGGTCAATGGTGGATTATCTGGTTGAGTGTTCCTTAAGTATATGAAAAGGTTGGAAAGATTATGAAGATAATTAAAAGACTTATATCAGTCACCATGGTATGTGTTATGCTTATATCAGTAACGGCATGTGGCGGGACTGACAGGGATGAGGAAGCAAGAAAACTTGATATAGAAACACCTGTAACGATTAATGTCTGGTATGATAATAAAGATTATGAAAGATACCTTAATACCGTTGCATCAGGGCTTAAAGCTGCTAATAACCTTATTACGGTTAATCCTGTGTATATTGAAGCACAGGATATAATAGACACATTATATACTGAAACTGTAAGAAACAATAATGCACCAGATGTATATCTTATGTCTGCAGAGAACAGTGATAAGGCATATCTTCTTGGACTTATGCTTGAAAATGATTCATATGATGATATATATAACGAAAATATATATGGAAAAGCTGCTATTAAATCAGCATCATATAAAGGAAAGTTATATGGTTATCCCGTAAGCTTTGATATGCCGGTTATGGTATATAATAAAAAATATGCTTCATCTGTTGATTCATATTATGAGATAAAACAGATAAGTGATAATTACCAGGTTACAGAAGAAAACCAGAATATAAAGAAGGTATTTGATTTTGATGCATCAGATATGCTTATTAATTATCCATACGTTGGACGATATATGAATATAGGTGGAGATGTATCAGAGAATGCTGATATATTTACGATAGATGAGCTAAACTTTAAGAGAGCACTTAAGGAATATGCTTCATTAAAAAACACATTTGGAATAGACAGAAATGAGTCAACACACGAATCCTGTCTTGATGAGTTTATACAGAATAAACTTCTGTATACGATAGTAAATACAAGTGATTTAAAAAAGATTGATGATTCAGGTGTGTCATATGGCATTATACCGGTTCCTTATCTTTCAGAGGGTCTTGAATCAGTTCCTATGTCTATAACGACACTTGCTGTTGTCAATCCGTATACATCTGATATTTCAGTTGCAAAGACAGTTGCCAGAGCGATATCATATGATTATGCAGCGGATATGCAGGCACTCAGCGGTCATGTGAGTGCACGTGCAGACCTTATTAAAAAAGGGAGAAAAGCAGATAACACAGATTATAATATGCTGCATGATATATATTCTGATAGTATAGTTAAAGCTAAGTATGTGGGCGTACAGAATATATATACAAGATATGAAATACTTATTCATCAGATATGGGATGGAAAGAGTGTTGATGATGCGTACAATGAGTTCCATAAAGGCGTAGAGAGTTTTCTTACATCTATAAGATAAGGACTTTATAGTTATAAGAGCTGTAAAGGTTATAAAAACATATATAAAACGGGTATAATTCCTGCTATTTAACTAATATTAATTAGTAGTTAAACTAATTATGGAGGTTGGTTAGATGGCAGGATTTATTATTGCTATTGTATCCGGAGCTCTTATGAGTATTCAGGGAATATTTAACACAAATGTTACGAAAAGCAGCAGTATATGGGTGGCAGCTGGCTTTGTACAGCTGACAGCACTTGCAACGTGTCTTATTATGTGGTTTTTTAATGGAAGACCTGAAGTTAGCGGGGTGTTAAGAGTTGATAACAAGGTGTCACTGTTAGGCGGTGTTATAGGAGCATTTATTACATTTACAGTAGTTAAGAGTGTATCAGAGCTTGGAATAGCCAAAGCAGAAATAACAATAGTGGTGTCACAGGTAATAGTAGCTTATTTAATAGAGCTTTTTGGATTGTTTGGAAGTAAAAAAGCTGAGTTTTCGTGGCTTAAACTGCTCGCACTCATAATAGCAGCCGGAGGCGTGTTTATGTTTTATATGGTCGGGAAAAATGAGTCATAAAAATGTATACACTTAATATTTTAATGATTTAAACTAATATAATGATGTGAATGTCAAAAGTAAATTTTGACTCATTCATCATACAATTATAATGACAAAATATCAAAAAAAATATATAATGTGCGTGAACGAAAAACTAAAAAATCTAAATATATAGTGTATGGTTTAATTAAGAAAAATAAGCATAGAATAAAGCTTGAAAGAAAGTCATAATAAAGTATAAATAATGATAAAATCATAATAGATAAGAGAGGTTGATATACATGGAAGATTTATTTAAAGTAACAGGAGAAGTAACACTGAAAAAAGGCGGCGGACGTGAACTTAAGGCTGGTGGTATGTGGATATATGATAACGAAATTGATACATATTCCAGTGGTGTCATAGATGGAGGACTTATAGAGCTTCATGATTTTGATGGATATTTTATGGGGATAGGTTTTGTTAACAGAAAGTCTAAAATAACAGTAAGAATGTTATCAAGACATGAAAGAAATATAGATGAAGCATTTATAGAACAGAGGGTAAGGGCAGCAGTAGAATATCGTCTTAAAACAGTTGATACATCTTCATGCAGACTTATATTTGGTGAGGCAGATTTTCTGCCAGGTATAGTTATAGATAAGTTTTCAGATGTGCTTGTAGTAGAATCTTTAGCACTTGGTATAGACAGACTTAAGCCTTTGATAGTTGATAAACTAAAGATGGTTTTAGCTGAAAATGGTATGACTGTCCGTGGCGTATACGAAAGAAGCGATGCCAAAGTAAGACTTCTTGAAGGAATGGATAGATTCAAGGGTTTCATAGGAGAAGAATTCGATACAAAGGTAGAGATAGCCGAGAATGGTGTGAAATATTATGTTGATGTACAGGATGGACAAAAGACAGGCTTTTTCCTTGACCAGAAATATAACAGAAGGGCTATTGGACATCTCTGTAAGGGTGCTAAAGTGCTTGACTGTTTTACACATACGGGTTCCTTTGCGCTTAATGCAGGAATATCAGGTGCCACAAGCGTTCTTGGAGTGGATGCATCAGAGCTTGCAGTAAGTCAGGCAAGGGAGAATGCGAAGCTTAATGGACTTGAGAATATAGTTCATTTCCAGTGTGCAGATGTGTTTGATCTTTTACCAGAGCTTGAGAAGAAGGGCGAAAAGTTTGATGTTGTTATATTAGACCCACCAGCGTTTACCAAGTCAAGAAATTCTATTAAGAATGCAGTTAAGGGTTACAGGGAGATTAATCTTCGAGGTATGAAGCTTGTTAAAGACGGAGGATTTCTTGCAACATGCTCATGCTCACATTTTATGGATCCAGAGCTATTTACCAAGACTATCGGTGAAGCAGCAAGAAATGTACATAAAAGACTAAGACAGATAGAATACAGAACACAGTCTCCTGACCATCCTATATTATGGGCGGCTGATGAATCACTGTATCTTAAGTTTTACATCTTCCAGGTTGTAGACGAACGCTAGGCGTTTGTCTGCAACCTGAAAATAAGGATCCTGCTTATATGGCTGTTAATATTCAGAAGCTTTTTCAGAAAGCTTTTCAAGTACTTCATAAGGTACGAAAAGATGTCCAAGACCACGTCCTAACTTGATGTTTGGTTTGTTAGCACCATGATAATCAGAGCCGCCTGATATAAGAAGATTATGTTTTGCGGCTATTTTTCTTATATAGCGTTCATCTGCCGGCTTGTATGTTGAATATATGGCCTCTATTCCGTCAATGCCAGCACTGCATACATGTTCAAGCAATGCATTCATCTGGTCTTTTCCTAAGTGATATAAAACAGGATGTGCCAGTATGGCAGCACCATGAGCTTTATGTATCACAGCTATTGCTTCTTCTGGGTCAACCTTGTGTCTGTTTACAAAACAGGGCTTTCCAGGTGATAAATATCTGTCAAAGGCTTCATTTCTATCACCTGTATATTTGTTTTTTACAAGATAATCAGCAAAATGAGCTCTTGTAATAACAGCATCAGGATAAAGCTCACACATTTTATCATAAGTGATGTTAATGCCGATATCACAGAATTTCTCGCACATCTGGATATTTCTGTCAATTCTTGACTGCCGCTGGTATATAAGATAATCATTAATCTGTTTGTTGTTATGATCTAAAAACAGTCCGACAATATGAACCTCGGTGTTATTAAAGTTAGTGCTTAGCTCAACACCTGGAATTAATTCGACAGAGCTGTTTTTAGCTGCATCAAGGGCATCGGGTATACCATCAAGAGTATCGTGGTCAGTAAGTGCAATAGCACTTAAGCCTTCATTCTCTGCAAGTTTAATAAGTTCTTTAGGAGTGTTGGTTCCATCAGAATATGTTGAATGAACATGTAAATCAACCTTTTTCATAGTAATCCTCCATTCTTGCGCTGCTTCTTTGCGCATCTCAAGTTAAAATGTATCTGGTATTTTAGATGTATTATAACCCATAAAACGTATAAATGCATGGTTTTGTTGTTTATATAAATCATTGATAAGTTGTTTCATCAGATAAATTATTTGGTGAATATTTTATAGATATTTCAGATAAATTATTTCACACATAGTTCATTGAGAGTATGACATAGAATATGGTATACTATGTATAAACTTGAGCTGCGCAAAGAAGCTGCGCAAGAATGGAGGTTTATTATGGCAAGACAATTAGTCATTGGTGGATTTTACAGACATTTTAAAGATAAATTATATCAGGTTAAAGGAACAGCAATACATTCTGAAACTAAGGAAAAGATGGTTATATATCAGGGACTTTATGGTAGCTATGAGATGTATGTAAGACCATATGATATGTTTCTTAGTGAAGTCGATCATATAAAATATCCTGATGTGGTACAAAAATACAGATTCGAACTTATTGATATAAAGACAGGTAAATCACTAGAAGCTGATTATGAAGAGAACAATCAGAATATGGAATCAGAGAAATCAGAAGAATTAGAAGAATTAGAAGAATTAGAAGAATCGAGAGAATCAGAAGAATCGAAAGAATCAGAGGAAGACAGCAAGCTTATAAGATTCCTTGATGCGTATGATTATAAAGAGAAGCTTGATATTCTCACATCAATGAGGGGAGAACTTAATGATGGACTTATAGATATCATGGCAGAGTCAATAGAGGTGGCTGTTCCAGAGGGAGACATAACAGACAGATATAATTCACTTAGAAAATGTCTGATGGCACATACAAAATATGAAGGCCTTAGATTAAGACAATAATAAAAAATAATAAACTATTCAGATAATATAGTAAAATAGTTGTTTTGAATAACATAATTATCTGACAATTAACATAATATATGCATAAAAAGAAAAAATATTCAATAAAATTTGCAATTCACTTAAAATGTGTATAACTATGTGGATATTGTGGAAAAGTATATGGAAAAGTTAGACTAAATATAATACTGATTGCATAAGTTGTTAATAAGTGATATTATTTACGCGGTAACAAGAGAAATTAAATAATCACATAGGTATGATGATGGAGGTCAATTATGAATATAGTAGTATTAGCCGGAGGTACAAGTACAGAAAGAGACATTTCTATTATGACAAGTGTTAAGGTATGTGAGTCACTTAGAAGAAATGGTCATAATGCTAATATTATAGATGTATTTTTTGGAATAGAAGACAAGGCGGCAGAGACATTTTTTGATGATAACGGCAATGATCTTGAAAAGATAGCAGCTGATATGAAGAAAAAAGATATTCTTGTTGATGATGAGCTTGCAGATAGAAAAAAGAGCGGCAAGGGCTTCTTTGGTGATAATGTGTTAGCACTCTGTTTGAAGGCTGATATTGTATTCATGGGACTTCATGGAAGCAATGGTGAAGATGGTAAGATTCAGGCAGTGTTTGAGCTTATGGGAATAAAGTATACAGGTACAGACTATATAAGCAGTGCTATATCAATGAGTAAGGAGCTTACAAAGAAAGTACTTGTTCCAGATGGTATTCCTATGCCTAAGGGAGTGGCACTTAAGAAGGGACATAAGATAGAATACGTTCCTTATCCTTGTGTTGTTAAGCCATGCTGTGGTGGTTCAAGTGTAGGTGTATCTATTGTTTCCAATGAATCTGAATTCAAGAGTGCTTTAACAGAAGCATTTTCGTATGAGGATAATATACTTGTGGAGGAATATATAAAGGGCAGGGAATTCTCTGTAGGTGTACTTGATGGAAAAGCACTTCCAGTTATAGAGATAGAACCTTTAGAAGGCTTCTATGATTATAAAAACAAGTATAAGGCAGGAGCAACTAAAGAGACATGTCCAGCGGACCTTCCTAAGGAGATATCAGAAAAAATGCAGAGATGGGCAGAAAAAGCATGTGAATCTGCCGGGGTAACTACATATGCAAGAGTTGATCAGCTGCTTACAGAAGATGGCAGCATATACTGCCTTGAGATTAACACCCTTCCTGGTATGACAGCTACAAGTCTTTTACCACAGGAGGCACAGGCAGCTGGTATTTCATATGATGAATTAACTGAAAAGATAATAGAGATATCGCTTAAAAGATATGAATAAAAATATGGAGAACAAATATGCGTGGAATGACGTTAAGAGCCATGACAGAAGCCTGTAATGGCGTATATTATGGAAATGAAGCTAATCTTGAAAAAGAAGTTTCTGATATAACAACTGATAGCAGAAAGGTTACTAAAGGAAGCCTGTTTATTGCGATATGTGGAGAAAGAACAGACGGACACAAGTATATTGATGACTGTTTTGAAGCAGGAGCTCTCTGCGTTATATCAGAAAAAGAACTTCCGGGACAGAAGAATTCATATATCAGGGTAAAGTCAAGTCTTCAGGCATTGAAGGATCTGGCGTTATTGTACAGAAATAATCTTGATATCAAAGTTGTTGGCATAACAGGAAGCGTTGGCAAAACAAGTACGAAAGAAACAATAAGCTATGTTCTTGAAGAAAAATATAAGGTTTTAAAGACAGAGGGAAACTTTAATAACGAAATAGGGCTTCCACTTACCGTATTCAGATTAAGAGATGATGATGAAATAGCAGTTCTTGAGATGGGAATAAGTGATTTTGGTGAGATGGAAAGACTATCAGAGATTGCACAGCCTGATATAGGTGTTATAACTAATATAGGTTTGTGTCATCTTGAAAATCTTAAGACAAGAGATGGAATACTGAAGGCAAAAACAGAGATGTTTAAACATCTTAAACCGGATGGTATTGCCATACTTAATGGTGATGATGATAAGCTTATAACAGTTGATGAGGTAAATGGAAAAAAACCGGTAAGATTCGGAATCAGCTACAAGGATGGTGTTTATGCGAGTGATATTAAGAATCTTGGGTTAGATGGAACAAGCTTTGTTATCAATGGTCTTAGCTGTGATGATACAAGCAAAGCATTTGAAGTGACAGTTCCAGTACCTGGATATCATATGGTATATAACGCACTGGCAGCAGCCTGCGTAGGTGCACAGTCAGGACTTACCAGTGTCCAGATACAGACAGGAATCTCTAAACTAAAAACTATAGCAGGAAGAAACAATATAATAAAAACAGATAAATATACAATCATAGATGATTGCTATAATGCTAACCCTGTTTCAATGAAAGCATCGGTTGATGTAGTTAATATGGCGCTTGGAAGAAAGGTATGTATATTAGGCAGCATGTTCGAGCTTGGAAGTGATGAAAAAAATCTTCATTATGATGTAGGGCAGTATATAGGAACAAGGAATATAGATGTGTTAATAACTATAGGTGAGCTTGCAAAGCATATAGCTATGGGAGCGGCTGATTACAAGGAAACACATTATGAAGCATATGAGTGTGATATACACAGCTATGAAACTATAGATGATTTTGAAAAAGAAGCCGGCAGTATTATAAAAAATGGTGACAGTATTCTTATAAAGGCATCACATGCTATGAACTTTGACAGGATAGTTACTATGCTGTCAGAACAATAAAACAGATTACAGAACGGAGAATAAATATATGAAGAAAATGAAAAGAATTATAATATGCGTTACTGCAATTATGCTTATGTTGTCCTTTGTGGCATGTAAAAACAGCAAAAATTCAGAGCTTACAGGAAGCTGGACAGGCAGTAACGGAGGCTATGAGATAGCTTTTACTTTTAATGAGGATGGAACAGGTGTAATGTCTATAAGTGGTATCCAGTTAAATATAAGTTATTCAGTTGATGGTGAGAAGCTTACAATCAATAAGACAGTTCTTGATGGAACACAGACAGAAGATTATACATACAAGTTATCTAATAAAGGTAAAAAGCTTACACTTACAAGTGCTTCTGGCGAAACAGAGCTTACAAAGAATTAAAATGATACCGGGATTGTGGGAGTGCGTAACATAAGAACAATCCGTGTGTATAAAAGCAAGCCGGGGGTTTTTGCCCCCGGCTTCATTAAAATATAATTCTATATATTAAATATCTTATTCATAGCTGGTATTTTTTTCATAAGAAGTTTTGTGATATAGTAAGCAGCTATGCCATATATAATGCCTGTTATAGTTCCTGCTAATACATCTGTAGGATAGTGTACAGTTAAATAGAGTCTTGATACAGCTATTAATGCAGCAAGAACAAGTGCTGCAGTTCCTTCTTTTTTCTGCCACATGAATATAGCTGTTGCAGCTGCAAATGATGCAGAGGAGTGACCAGAAGGAAATGAATAATCATGTATTGTCTGAAATATTCCATAAAGATTTTCAAAATTGTTACTGATTACAAAATTCTGGTCTTCAACCCAGAACGCACGAGGCCTTGCCCACATATGCTTCATAATACCATTGCAGAAGATAAGTGAAAGAATAAGGGCTATTGCCATTGACAGACCAACCTTTTTATATCGTTTTGGCAATATAATAAGCATAGCAGCAGCTAATATTATCCAAAATATCCCTCCATTACCAAGAGTTGTTATAAAGTACATTATAGGGTCTGTTATCGGGTTATGAAGAGATTCAAACCAGTGTAATATCTGAATTTCCATATAAGCAATCCTTTCTATTATTCATTGAATGTTAAAAATATGTAAAAATTATAGATAAAAACATTGGTTATGTCAATTTTTAAATCTTATAGTACGTTCACAGCTTGTTTTTCCCTTCTGATTCATAAATCCATAGCTGTATTCTTCTGTAATAAGTATGTCTATAAGCATATTATCTGTGTCAGCATATAAAACAGAAATAGTAAAAGTTCCATCAGAATTGATGCTTTTTTTAAAGGCTTCGTTAAATATAAGCATCATATCATGCAGCATAGATTCGCTATTATTTACAGTAGATGTAAAACCAGATAAACCAGAATTATAAGACGACGTTGTCTTTTTTACGGCATAATCAAAGGCATCATTGATATTCTGGTTTATTTCCATGTCACGATAGTTTTTATTGATGATTGAACAGTGAATCATAATTACGAGTAATATTATAATGGTTAAGCAGCTGCTGCTGATTGCAATGCGCATAAGTTCACCCCGTTTCTTTAATAACTGATACTATTGAACTAAAGGAGCACATTTTTTCTATATTAAATATGCCGGATTTAACAGGATACATAATAGTAACATTATAGTAGTCGTAATTATTAACTGTATCAAAATATTCTAAGTCTATAGAGCTGTTATACTGCATAGCGAGATTGTTTATCTTATGGTAAGTCAGGTTGTCGATATCGTGGGAGGGAGAGCTGTTGGCGTGTATAGTTATTGTATCTTTTATATATTGCTGTAATTCCTGACCCTTGCATATACTTTTATTGATAAATATAAAATCAAGTGAGATTATGCAGATAAGAGCCATTATGACAAGATAGACAGAGCTTTCAATAATTGATTTCATATTAAACTGGATAATCCTTTCTTAGATGTGTTGTTATTCAGGACCATGAAAATCAGATAAGCTTTGCCCTGAATATTATGATGTCAGTGATAAAACAAAACATTAAGCAGTGTGTTTTCGATTGATTCACATTTTGTAAGGAAAGCTGATATAAAGCCAATAGCTATACTAAAACAGATAAGCAGTATTATGATTCCGCCATATTCTTTTATAATAAATTCCATAAAACAGCAGCCTCCTTTAAGTCATAGTTTTATATAATAATTCTGAAAATGTGCCTATGGCAGGCAGCATAAATATGATAGCGACACTAATTTCGCCAAGCTTTTCAATAATAATATCCATAAGTACTCCTTTAAATGATTTTTGTGTGATTAAAGATATAGGGTTATGATTAACATCATGTCTACAGACATTTTCATAGCCATAAAAAATACAGGTATGTATTCCATGAATTTTAATATGCTTTCTTTGTCTTTATAGCTAAGCTCAGTCTGTTTGTTGATTAGATCGTTATTGCGCTGTATAAGAGTGCTTATTGTTTCATCAATACCTTTTTCATCAAGCTCAGATACAGAGTAAAGAGTTCTTATTGTTGCCATTATATCGGTCTGTTTGTATTCGGAAAGAAATTCATAGTATGGTTTTATATCTGATGGATCAGCTTCTATATCGCGTATGAAATTATCAAGTGACAGCCTGATAAGATAAGGACAATCATCATAGGTATCCTCGATTGAAGCAATAAGTGGTTTGTTTTCAAGGTTAATTGCTACATTTCTTAACCAGTCAGAAAAGCAGCTCCTGAGATTGTTTATAACCTGTTTTTTAGCTCTTCTTTTGTTTATAAAAGGGTATGAGAGAATGGCTAAAACAGCGAGTGAAATATAAGCTGTTATCAGATATTTTTTCTTTATTATCATAAATATAAGAATAGCTATAAGTATGATGATCAGCGGTAATATGTGCAGAATAACAGATGAAATACTAGTCTTATAAGCAAGCTTATAGTTACGGACAGATTGCTCTTTATTGTCGGAGTCGTTTAGCAGGCTGCTGCCATAATTGGTCTGTGTATATGCGTAGAAGAAGATACAGAGCAGTAAAAAGACAGTAGAGCTAAGCTGGAAGATATAGTTATTGGTTATACTGACGGAGCCTGTATTATACTTGTTAAGAATGCTGCACATAAGCATGGTTATTAATGAAAGTCCGATGCTTATAAATATGCCGGCAGTTGTATCACGTTTGATTATTTTTAATTCATATTCGTATTGATATATATTTTTCACCCATCTGTCAAAGTCTTTAAGAAGCACCTGCAGGGCGTTTTTATATCTGCCACCTTTAGTTTCAATATTTATCAGGAAATGGTGCAGTGTACGTACACGGCTGCAGTTATAGTTTTTTTCGATTATTTCAAGGGCTTCATAATATACATTATCTCCCATACCATATTCAAGTTCGTCAAGTGCTTCTTTAAGCAGTTCTTTTAAATGACCATCAGCAATAGCATAAGTATCTGATAGTGCAGTGTGTATTTTGGGAGTTCGTATAAAAGAATAAACCATCTGATGAAGATAAATATCAACATCTGAGAATTCTTTCATTCTATGATTATTGTGGTACTTTTTTCTTATAAGAAGAGGAAGAATAAGAAGACTGCATATTAATATGCATAGTATATATTTAAGCTTCAGCTTGAAAATAAGACCAACCAATGTAATACAGCCAGTTACACCTATTATTGAGATGATGTATTTACGTAGTGAAAAGCTATATCCATATTCAGATATATCACCTGATATAGAAGTTAAGGAAAAGTATTTAATTAACTTTTTCATATATATTCATAATCCCCTTTTTACTGAATTTGTTTATAATAGTTTCCGGTATTTTTTCATCTGTGAAAGAGCCATCCTCATATATTATTGTACATTGGTTGTTTCCGTTTTCACGTGATAAAAAGCCTACCTGTTTTATACGTCTTTTTTCATGTTTATCACATTCGATAAGAATGACTAGATCGATGTATTTATATATGCTGTTTATGAATCTTTCGTTTATGTTGCTGCTTCCAAGCATGTTATACATCCGGTCCGGTGTATCTCGTACATCATCAAGATGCATAGTCGTCATACAATATGAGCCGGTTGATAAACTGTTTAGAAGATGTGCAACCTCAGGACCGCGGGATTCCGACAGCAGGATCCAGTCAATGTTATGTCTTAGCCCTGCTTTTATAATATCAGGGTAAGTAATCTTATCATCCACGAAAAACTCAACACATTTTTTGTTAGGATTGATTTTTCTATAGTGGATTTCCTGATTGTCTTCATATACACCGGCTTTTTCGTTGTGTGGGATTTTGGTTGTGAGATATTTGACAAGTTCGGTTTTACCAGCATGAGGCTGGCCTCCGACAACAATACTAAGATGTGCAGATACACTGTTTTCAAGAAGATTTATTATACTTTCAGGAGCGTATCTGGATTCGATAAGTGTCATATGGTCGAATCTTAGATATTCAGGTATTTTTCTGATGGACATACTTTTTTTCTGACATCTGGATTCATGCCATATAGATATTCTTAAGTTCTCTGTGTTAGCTTCAAGTATGGGGCGGCTGCGGTTGAACTGTACGCCCATAATGTTAGCAAGCTTTATGGATATATTTTCAACATATTTGTCACTTAATTCCTTGCCTGATATGTAGCTCCCGATGCCAAGCTCTGTTATCCATAGATTATAGCCATCCCATTCAATATCAGTTATTTTTTCGTTATCTATTTCGTCTGATATTTCGCTGAATAATTCGTCTTTGTTTTTTTCTATTAATTCTTTTAAGTCTAAGCTGTTCATAATCTCCTCGTCTTTACTACAATGTTCTGCACATCTGTTAAAAATGCAGCAAAATCACATCACAACAGGTTAATAGCTGCATTATATTATGGCGTGTTAAAAGCATTGCGGATCTGTGTTTCATATTCGATTCCACTGACAGCTGTTTTGGTTTTGTTTGAAATAGTTGTAACGACAGCAGCTGTTAGAAGAAGTGCTGCAAGTACTCCTGCAAGGGCTATTATGACCTTTCCGTAATGTTCTATGATATCATGCATATAAAATACCTCCTTTTGATATATAAAGTAAATGAAATGATAAAACAAAAAATAATCTTATAAAAAAATAAAGTTAATGGGAAACAAAATACCTGACAGGTAATGATAATGCATATTGAGTTGATACATATCGAACTATTATATGTATAAGCATAAAACTAAATATGAATTCTCTTAGATATAATGATAAGCGCTTTTCATGTTGTTACTATAACACTATATTTTATATTTGTAAAGTAATATTTTTAAATTTTTTCTTTTATTTAAAAACATATAGTAAATATAATTGTATTTTGTTTGTATTTTATTTTTTTATGTATTGACATTTGAACATAATGTGCTAATATAAAACTGCTTTTATAAAGTACATTTATAAAAGCGATTTCAAAATGATATAAAGAATAAAAAAGTAACAGTATGTACAATAATGTGCAGAATGGAGGTACAGAATTAAGATGAATAATGAAATGTGTGTTGAAAAGATGCCGATAACAGAAGAATATCTTGAGAAGATGAATGCATATTGGCGTGCAGCTAACTATTTATCAGCAGCCCAGTTGTATCTTTTGGATAACCCTCTTTTAAGAGAGCCTTTAAAGGCAGAGCATATTAAGAAAAAGATAGTAGGACATTGGGGAACAGTTCCTGGACAGAATTTCGTATATTGCCATATGAACAGGGCTATTAAGAAATATGATCTTGATATGGTTCTTATATCTGGTCCTGGACATGGTGGTAACTTCTTTGTAGCTAACTCTTATCTTGAGGGAACATACAGCGAAGTATATCCTAATGTAAGTCAGGATATGGCTGGTCTTAAGAAGCTTTGCAAGCAGTTTTCATTTCCAGGAGGAATCTCAAGCCACGTTGCCCCTGAAACACCTGGTTCTATCAATGAGGGTGGTGAGCTTGGATATTCAATAGCACACGCATTTGGTTCAGTATTCGATAATCCGGATCTTATCACTACATGTATTGTAGGTGATGGAGAAGCTGAAACAGGTCCATTAGCAACTGCATGGCACTCTAATAAGTTTCTTAATCCTGTTACGGATGGTGCAGTACTTCCTATATTACATCTTAATGGATATAAGATCAGTAACCCTACAGTATTCTCACGTATATCTCATGACGAGATAGAGAGCTTCTTCCATGGCTGTGGCTGGAAGCCATACTTTGTTGAGGGTGATGATCCTATGACTATGCATAAAAAGATGGCAGAGACTGTTGATACTGTTATTGAAGAGATAAAGGAAATACAAAGACAGGCAAGACAAGAAGGAAAAACTGAACGTCCATTCTGGCCTATGATCGTTCTTAGGACTCCTAAGGGCTGGACAGGTCCTAAGGTTGTTGATGGCAAAGAAATAGAAGGAACCTTCAGAGCACATCAGGTACCAATAATGATGGATAAGCCAGAACATTTACAGCAGCTTAATGAATGGTTAGAGAGCTATAAGCCAGAAGAACTGTTCGATGAAAATGGCAGACTCATCCCTGAATTAAAAGCACTTGCACCAGAAGGTGATCATAGAATAAGTGCTAATCCACATGCCAATGGTGGAAAGCTTTTAAGAGACTTAAGACTTCCTGATTTCAGGGATTATGGTGTTGATGTTCCATTCCCAGGAGCTAAGGAAGGTCAGGATATGATTGAGCTTGGAGGCTTTATAAGAGATATCTTTAAGCTAAATGAAGAAACAAAGAATTTCCGAATCTTTGGACCAGATGAAACTATGTCTAACAGATTAGGAAAGGTGTTTGAAGAAACAAACAGAGACTGGAACAATGCACTTAAGGATAATGATGAATTCCTTTCTAAAGATGGACGTGTAATGGATTCAATGCTTTCAGAGCATATGTGTGAGGGATGGTTAGAGGGGTATCTTCTTACAGGCCGTCATGGTTTCTTTGCAAGCTATGAAGCATTTATAAGAATAGTTGATTCTATGGCTGCTCAGCATGCAAAGTGGTTAAAGGTATGTTCACAGCTTCCATGGAGACAGTCTATAGCATCACTTAACCTTATTCTTTCATCAAATGTATGGCAGCAGGATCATAATGGATTCACACATCAGGATCCAGGCTTCCTTGACCATATTGCAAATAAGAAGGCAGATGTTGTAAGAATGTATCTTCCACCAGATACTAACTGCCTGCTTTCATGCTTTGATCACTGTATAAGAAGCCGTGATTATGTAAATGTTCTTGTGACATCTAAGCATCCAAGACCACAGTGGCTTACTATGGAACAGGCTGTTAAGCATTGTACACAGGGCGTAGGTATCTGGGAATGGGCAAGTAATGACCAGGGTGAAGAACCAGATGTTGTAATAGCAGGTTGTGGTGAAACACCTACACTTGAGGCACTTGCAGCTGTAACTATATTAAGAGACAACATGCCAGAGCTAAAGATCAGATTTATCAACGTAGTTGACCTGTTCAAGCTTCAGTCTAATACACAGCATCCACATGGTCTTTCAGATACAGATTATGATGCATTGTTTACAAAGGATAAGCCAATTATATTTGCATTCCATGGCTATCCAACACTTATACATGAGCTTACATATTACAGACATAACAGAAATCTTCATGTATTCGGATATCAGGAAGAAGGTACAATCACAACTCCATTCGATATGAGAGTACAGAATGAGATTGACAGATATCATCTTGTTGAGGCAGTTATTAATGCACTTCCTCAGCTTGGAAACAAGGGCTCATACCTTCTGCAGAAGATGAGAGACACACTTGTTGCACATAAGCAGTATATAAGTGAGTATGGCATGGATCTTCCTGAGGTTCAGGAATGGAAATGGCATACACCAGAAAATAGATAAAATATATAACTGGTATGTATGGGGCTGGTTTAAAAAATGTTAAATAAAAATCATTGTACATATTGCAAAATACAAAGAAAAATAATATTATATAAGTAACTTTTTGCAATGTATTTATTAAAAGTACAGGGTTACTATAACCGGATATGGAAAATGCGATAACAGATATGCATTTTCCATATTCAGGTTTAACAGAATGGAGGATTTTACAATGAATAACAAACCAGAGATTAAGATTGGTATTGTAGCAGTAAGCAGGGATTGTTTCCCTGAAAGTTTATCAGTTAACAGAAGAAAGGCACTTGTAGAAGCATATAAAAACAAGTATGATGCAGCAGATATCTATGAATGTCCAGTATGCATAGTAGAAAGTGAGATACATATGCAGCAGGCACTTGAAGATATAAGAAAAGCAGGCTGTAATGCACTTTGTGTATATCTTGGTAACTTTGGTCCTGAAATATCAGAAACTATGCTTGCAAAGTATTTTGATGGTCCTAAGATGTTTGTTGCAGCAGCAGAGGAAACATCAGCCAATGGCGGACTTGTAGGCAACAGAGGAGATGCTTACTGTGGTATGCTTAATGCAAGCTATAATCTTAAGCTAAGAGGTGTTAAGGCTTATATTCCTGACTATCCTGTAGGAACAGCGGATGAATGTGCAGATATGATTCATGAGTTCCTTCCAGTTGCAAGAGCTGTATATGCACTTAATAACCTTAAGATAATAAGCTTTGGTCCAAGACCTAACAACTTCCTTGCATGTAATGCACCTATTAACCAGTTATACAATCTTGGAGTTGAGATTGAAGAAAACTCAGAGCTTGACCTTTTTGAAAGCTATAACAAGCATGCTGGTGATGAAAGAATTCCTTCAGTAGTAAAGAGTATGGAGGATGAGCTTGGAGCTGGTAACAAGAAGCCAGAGATTCTTTCTAAGCTTGCACAGTATGAACTTACACTCCTTGACTGGATAGAGGCGCATAAGGGCTCAAGAAAGTATGTTGCCATAGCAGGAAAATGCTGGCCGGCATTCCAGACACAGTTTGGTTTCGTACCTTGCTATGTTAATTCAAGACTTACAGCTATGGGTATTCCTGTATCATGTGAGGTTGATATATATGGAGCACTTAGTGAGTTCATCGGAACTGTTGTAAGTAACGATACAGTTACACTTCTTGATATTAATAATACGGTACCTTCAGATATTTATAACGAAGATATCAAGGGTAAGTTTAACTACACAATCAAAGATACATTTATGGGCTTCCATTGTGGTAACACAGCTTCAGGCAAACTTGCATTCTGTGAGATGAAGAATCAGATGATCATGGCACGTTCACTTCCAGAAGAGGTTACTAATGGAACTCTTGAGGGAGATATTGTCCCAGGAGATATCACATTCTTCAGATTACAAAGTACTTCTGACAGCCAGTTAAGAGCATATATAGCACAGGGTGAGGTTCTTCCTGTAAGAACACGTTCATTCGGTTCAATCGGAATATTTGCAATTAATGAGATGGGAAGATTCTACAGACATGTACTTATAGAGAAGAATTATCCTCATCATGGTGCAGTTGCATTTGGACATTTTGGAAAAGCATTATTTGATGTATTTAAATATATCGGTGTTGAAGATATTGCTTATAACCAGCCAGCAGGTGTACTTTACAAGTCTGAGAATCCATTTGCATAGCTTTGGACGTCAGGTTTAATATATTTACTTACTAAAGCTAAGCTAAAGAATAAAGTTAAGCTTTAGCCAGTTAACCAGCGGGATGGACATAAGAGATTACAGCAGCATATTGCTTATCTGGTGATCATAATATTAGTCCATTCCGCTTTTTTATTAGATAAGATAATATGAGATAATATGAGTGTCATTAAGTTCCAAATGCTTATTTTATGGAAACAGCGGCAAATACCTCTGCTCATGCAGGGGCAGTCGCATTTTGCTTTGCAAAACAAGGAGGTCATTTATGTATTATATAGGAGTGGATTTAGGAACATCATCAGTAAAGATTATACTTATGGAGGCTTCGGGTAACATAGTTAACACAGTTTCTAAGAGTTATCCGATAGATTTCCCTAAGCCAGGCTGGTCAGAACAGAATCCGTATGACTGGTATGATAAAACATGTGAAGGCATAAGAGAGCTTGTTGCAGGATATAACAAAGACGATATTGCAGGAATAAGCTTTGGTGGACAGATGCATGGGCTTGTTATATTAGATGAAGATGATAATGTTATAAGACCGGCTATTTTATGGAATGATGGAAGAACAACTAAAGAATGTGATTATCTTAATAATGTTATCGGAAAATATAAGCTTACAGAATATACAGCTAATATTGCATTTGCAGGCTTTACAGCGCCAAAGCTTCTGTGGGTTGAGGAAAATGAGCCACAGAATTTTAAAAAAATAGCTAAAATAATGCTTCCAAAAGATTATATAGCGTATAGATTTACAGGGGTTCATTGTACGGATGTTTCTGATGCATCTGGTATGTTACTGCTTGATGTTAAGAACCGCGACTGGTCTGATGAAATGATCAGAATATGCGGCATAAGCAGAGAACAGCTTCCTAAGCTTTATGAAAGCTATGAAAAGGTCGGCTGCCTTACTAAAGAAGCAGCTGATACACTTGGATTGACAGACAAGGTGATAGTAGCTGCAGGTGCAGGAGATAATGCAGCAGCTGCTGTAGGAACTGGAACAGTAGGAGATGGTATGTGCAACATTTCACTTGGAACAAGTGGAACAATATTCATCTCTAACAAAGAGTTTGGTGTTGATAATAACAATGCTCTGCATTCGTTTGATCATGCGGATGGATACTATCATCTTATGGGCTGTATGTTAAGTGCGGCATCATGCAATGGCTGGTGGATGGATACGATTCTTAAAGATAAGGATTATAAATCAGCACAGGAATGTATAACAGATGATATGTTAGGAAACAATCATGTTTATTTCCTGCCATATCTGATGGGAGAACGCTCACCTCATAACAATCCACTTGCAAGAGCTACATTTACAGGAATGACAATGGATAGTACAAGAACAGATATGACACAGGCGGTACTTGAGGGAGTAGCATTTGCAATAAGGGATTCCTTTGAGGTAGCTAAGGGGCTTGGTATTAATATAACAGAAACCAGAATGTGCGGTGGTGGTGCCAAAAGTGAGCTGTGGTGCCGTATTATGGCTAATGTACTTGGTATAAAGGTTGACCTTTTAAAATCAGAGGAAGGTCCGTCTATGGGAGCAGCTATGCTTGCCATGGTTGCAGCTGGCGAATATGGAAGTGTAAAAGAAGCAGCAGATAATATAGTTAAGATATGTAAAACAATAGAACCACAAAAAGCGATTGCAGACAGATACAATTCACGTTATAATACATTTAAACAGATATATCCAGCATTAAAGCCGGTATTTGATGAGATGTAGCTGTATATAACATGGCTTAATCATACAGATATGCATAATACAGGTGCTTTTATGTGTATTTATAAGATTATCAAAGCAGATTATGAATAAGAGGAGATTACACTATGAAGTTTTTTATTGACACAGCTAATGTAGATGATATCAGAAAAGCTAATGATATGGGAGTTATATGTGGGGTTACAACTAACCCTTCATTAATAGCAAAGGAAGGCAGAGATTTTAATGAAGTAATAAAAGAGATTACAAGTATAGTTGATGGACCTATCAGTGGAGAAGTAAAGGCAACAACAGTAGATGCAGAAGGCATGATTAAAGAGGGACGTGAAATAGCAGCTATTCATCCTAACATGGTAGTAAAGATCCCAATGACAGTTGAAGGCCTTAAGGCGGTAAAGGTACTTTCATCTGAGGGCATTAAGTGTAATGTAACACTTATATTCTCAGCTAACCAGGCTCTTTTAGCAGCCAGGGCAGGCGCTGCATATGTATCTCCATTCCTTGGAAGACTTGATGATATATCACAGCCAGGCATACAGCTTATTGAAGATATAGTTGGTATATTTTCTAACTATGATATACAGACAGAGATTATCTGTGCAAGTGTAAGAAATCCAATACACATTACAGACTGTGCACTTGCAGGAGCTGATATAGCAACAGTTCCATATAAGGTTATAGAGCAGATGGTACACCATCCATTAACAGATGCAGGTATAGAAAAGTTCCAGAAAGATTATAAGGCAGTGTTTGGTGAATAAATGATATCTACAACTAGAATAACCACATCAGAGGTTAGAAAATATAATAAAAACAGAATATTCAGGCTCATATATAACAGTAACAGCATATCAAGACAGGAGATTGCTGATAAGCTTGGATTATCACTTCCAACTATCAACCAGAATATAAAGCTTTTAAAAGAAGAAGGACTTATTCTTCTGGAGGGAAACTTTGATTCTACTGGTGGAAGAAAAGCACAGATGATAACTGTAAATGCAGCGGCCAGATATGCTGTAAGTGTCAATATATGTCCTTTAGAGATAAGGACAAGTCTCATAGACCTTAATGGGGAAATAAAAGATGAGATAAGCCTTAAGACGGAGTTTGCTACTGATAGTGAGTATGGAGTCAAGGTATCCGAGCTTGTGGAAAATGTCATAAAGGCGAATCATATATCAAAGGACAATCTTTTAGGTGTTGGAATCACTATGCCAGGTATTTTTAACGAAGATAACAGCATGATTATATTTTCACCACCTCTTAAGGTTAAGAATTATAAGACTGAAAATATAACAAAGCATATACAATATGATTATATTGTCCAGAACGATGCAAGAGCTAATGCATTTGCGGATTACTGGTATTCACATAAGAATGAGAATACAGTCAGGGATGAATTAGAAGAAAAGCTGTATCTTATGGTCAGCGATGGTGTAGGTGGCGCATGTGTAAGCAACAACACTATTATGAAGGGTGAACATAACAGATATGGAGAATTCGGACATATGACACTTTATCCAGGTGGTAAGAAGTGCATGTGTGGAAGAAACGGCTGTCTTGAAGGATATGTGTCAACGAAGAACATATCAACAGACATAGGAATGACTCTTGATGAGTTCTTTGAAAAGGTAGAGGAAAAAGATGAGAAGTGCACAAGGCTGTTTGATGAATACCTTGATAATCTCACAACAGGTATTAACAATCTTTATGTAATATTCGACAGAGATATTATTATAGGTGGAGTTATGTCAAGATACCTTACAGGATACGTGGATGACATAAAAGCAAGACTTGCATCAAAGTTCTCTTTTGATACAGATGGAAGCTACTTTTCACTATCACAATGCACCTCCAAACGAGCCGATACCGGAGCCGCCATAATGTTCCTCACAAACTACATAAACAGCATATGATAATATGATAATACCAGGGTCGAAAATACATAAAGCCGTTCGTGCTTGCACGAAAAAGGCTTTATGTATTTTCGACCCGCCAAACATGAGAAAGGAGCGATTTACGAAGTAAATCAGCGGAATTCGAATGTTTGAAGAATTGCGAGAGCAGCGAAGCGGCGGAGCAATTCGTAGGTATTATCAAAAGTGGAGGGACGAAGAGCCGTTCGTGCTAGCACGAAAAAGGCTTTATGTATTTTCGACCCGCCAAACATGAGAAAGGAGCGATTTACGAAGTAAATCAGCGGAATTCGAATGTTTGAAGAATTGCGAGAGCAGCGAAGCGGCGGAGCAATTCGTAGGTATTATCAAAAGTGGAGGGACGAAGAGCCGTTCGTGCTAGCACGAAAAAGGCTTTATGTATTTTCGACCCGCCAAACATGAGAAAGGAGCGATTTACGAAGATTTACTGTGTTAATCAGAAAGGGGATATATGAGGGGATTTACTACAACTAAATTAAAGAATATAATCAGTCTTGAACACTGCGTCGTTAGATTTGTTATGGCGTGGTGTTTTATTTGTATAATACAGACTATAACTATAAACAGCATGAATACTGCAATAAATGAACTGGAATATGTGAAGCTTGTTAACATGCCGGTCATGTATGCATGCATAATCATGCTCACTCTGGCATTATATTATGTATTTTATAAGCTTGAGAAAAGGATGGGATATATGTCACGTCATATAGAGGGGATCATGCTTATAGTGCTTGTGCTTGTTTATGCATGCATATGCGTTTTCCAGTATAATGATATATATTTTGTAGCAGCCATGGCAGCACTTGTATCACTGTCGATTATATATTATGCAGGATATGCAGGAATAAATGGAGTGACACTTACGAGAAAAAGATATATTGCTGTTATAGCAGGAGCAGCAGCTTTGTATACATGCTTTGTCAGCTTCTGTATGGTGACAAGATATTTATCATATGGCTCACCTAATTTTGATATGGGGCTTTTTTCACAGATGTTTTATTATATGAAAACAACAGGAACGATGAATACTACAAGTGAAAGGGACTACCTTTTATCACATATGTGTGTGCATATATCCCCAGTGTTTTACCTTATATTACCTGTATACATGCTGTTTTCATCACCTGTCACGCTGGAAATAATACAGCCTCTGCTCATAGCCTCAGCGGTAGTGCCATTAGCACTTATATGCCGCAGCAGAAAGCTGTCAAGGTGGGAAACATCACTTATTATAATCATATACAGCTTTTATCCGGTTATAAGCGGAGGCTGTTTTTATGACATACATGAAAATATGTTTTTTCCGCTATTCCTGTGCATGTTTCTTTTGTTTATGGAAAAAGATAACAATATAGGAATGTGTATATCAGCGGTGCTTGTATGGCTGATAAAAGAAGATGCAAGTGTGCTTATGATGTTTGTTGGATTATATATGATGTGTGATAGCAGAAAGCGAAAAAAAGGTGTTGTTCTTTTTATATCATCAGCTTTGTATTGTTTATGCGTGTGCCTGATTTTAAAAAATATAGGTACTGGTGTTATGTCGGGACGTTATAATAATATGATACCTGAGGGCGATGGAAATATGTTTTCTGTCATAAAGACAGCATTTGCCAATCCGGCATATCTTATGACACAGATATTTTCATCAGGTAAGATAACATTTATAATCCAGACTATGGGTGTTCTTTTATTTTTACCGCTTGTTACTAAAAAGTGGTCAAGATACATCCTGACAGGTCCATATGTACTGTTTAATCTTGTGACAGATTATCAATATATGCATAGTATATATTTTCACTACGTATTCGGTTCGGGTGTCCTTCTTATATATCTTACTATACTGAATGTGTCAGATATGGATATGCATAAGCGGCTGAAAATGTTATATATAACAGCTTCTGCCACGATAATATTCTTTACGTCATATAACATGCCAAAGCTTAAAAATGCTGTTGGTTATTTTAATGAGGACAGGCAGGAAACATACAGGATAATAGATGAAGGACTGTCATATATACCTGATGATGCGAGCGTTACAGCGACAACATTTTTATGTGCCAGATTATCAGAACGAAAAGAACTGTATGAGTTATATTATACGAATAAAAGTACAGAATATATCGCACTTGATTTAAGAGGGCATAATAACGATTATGATGAAAATAAATATTTGCAGGACAGCAGATATGAAACAATTTATTATTCAAAGGGAAAGATAGCTGTATTCCGGGATGTATTATATGAATGATTGCAAAAAATGATTGCGTAAAAAATGATTGTTGAATGATTATTGAATAAATTGCAGGATTTGATATAATTAGACTATATAATGTCTTTATGGACATTGACATGTAAAAGATGGAGGATAATAAGATGATAGCAGAATCTATGAAAGCACTTGTTAAAGGAAGCTCAGTAATAAGAGCTATGTTTGAAGAGGGTAACAGACTTGCCAGAATATATGGTGCAGAGAATGTATATGACTTCTCGTTAGGAAACCCTAATGTAGCGGCACCGGCAGAGGTTAATCAGGCGATTAAGGATGTAGTTGATGAAGAAGATTCTGTAGTCCTTCATGGATATATGAGTAATTCAGGCTTTGAGGATGTAAGAGAAGCTGTTGCACAGTCACTGAATAAAAGATTTGAGACACATTTTAACAGCAGCAACATTGTTATGACAGTAGGAGCAGCAGGTGGTCTTAATACTATACTTAAGACTATTATTAACCCAGGTGATGAAGTTCTTACATTTGCACCATTCTTTGGAGAATACAGGAATTATGCATCCAACTTTGGCGCAAAGCTCGTTGCGGTATCTCCTGATACTAGCACATTCCAGCCTAAGTTTGATGAGTTTGAAAAGCTTATTAACAAGAATACAAAGGCAGTTATAATTAATAATCCAAACAACCCTACAGGTGTTGTTTATTCAGAAGAAACTATAAAAAAGCTTGCTAAGATTATGGAGGATAAGCAGAAGGAGCTTGGTATTGAGATATTCCTTATAGCAGATGAACCATATAGAGAACTTGCATATGATGGTGTAGATGTGCCATATCTTACTAAGTATTATGATAACACTATTGTAGGTTACTCATATAGTAAGTCACTTTCGCTCCCTGGTGAGCGTATAGGATATCTTGTTATACCAGATGAGGTGGCAGATTCAGCAGATATGAAGGCAGCAGCATCAGTTGCCACACGTATTCTTGGTTTTGTTAATGCACCATCACTTCAGCAGAAGGTTATAGCAAGATGCCTTAATGCAAAGGTTAATATAGAAGCTTATGATAAGAACAGAAGAGCATTGTATGAAGGACTTACTGAGCTTGGCTTTGAGTGTGTTAAGCCAGAAGGAGCATTTTATCTTTTCGTAAAGTCACCAACAGAGGATGAAAATATATTCTGCGAAACGGCTAAGAAGCATAATATACTTATTGTACCTGGTTCTTCATTTGGTTGTGCAGGTTATGTAAGAATGGCTTATTGTGTTTCTTACGATACTATAGTTAACTCTCTTCCAAAGTTTGCAGAGGTTGCAAAGGAAATGGGAGTTAAGAAGAACTGATCATAGTATGAATATATAAGAATAGATATGAAAAGAGGAAGAAAACGTGAAAGCATGGGAGAATAATATAAGAAAAGTTGAACCATATGTTCCAGGAGAGCAGCCAAAAGATACAGATGTGATTAAGCTGAATACTAATGAGAATCCTTATCCACCAGCGCCTGAAGTAGCAAAGGCAGTTATGGATACAGACACAGACAGATTGAGATTATATCCTGATCCGGATGTTACAGAGCTTGTAAGTGCTATAGCTGATTATTATGGCATGAATAAGAATCAGGTCTTTGTAGGAGTTGGCTCAGATGATGTATTGTCTATGTGCTTCCTTACATTTTTTAATGGAAATAAGCCTGTACTGTTTCCAGATATTACATATTCCTTCTACAGTGTATGGGCAGACCTGTACAGAATTCCTTATGAGAAGCAGGCGCTGGATGAAGATTTTAACATAAAGCCACAGGATTACTATAAGGAAAATGGCGGGGTTATATTCCCTAATCCTAATGCACCAACAGGATTATATATGGGACTTGATAAAGTAAGAGATATCATTGAACACAACAGAGATGTTGTTGTTATAGTTGATGAGGCATATATTGATTTTGGTGGACAGTCAGCAAAAGAGCTGGTTAATGAGTATGACAATGTTTTAGTTGTACAGACATTTTCAAAGTCACGTTCTATGGCAGGTATGAGAATAGGATATGCATTTGGTTCTCCAGAACTTATAAAAGCTCTTAATGATGTTAAGTTTTCTTTTAACTCTTATACAATGAATATGACATCTATTAAATATGGTGTGGCATCAATCAATGATAAGGCTTATTTTGATGAGTGTGTAGGAAAAATCATTGAAACAAGAGAAAAGGCAAAAGGCTCACTTACAAAGCTTGGATTTACATTTCCAGATTCAAAGGCTAATTTCATATTTGCCACACATAAGAGTGTGCCAGCAAAGGAAATATTTGAAAAGCTTAAAGCAAAGAAAATATATGTAAGATATTTCAACCAGCCGGGTATAGATAATTATTTAAGAATATCGGTTGGTACAGATGAACAGATGGATAAGCTTATACAGGCATTATCAGATATAGTAGCCTGATTATAAGTGCGTATCTATAATGTCATTAAAATATTTATGAATAAAATACAGGAGTGAAGAAATATGGCTGTACCATTTGAAAACAGGAATTTTCATAAAGAACTTGAAAAAATGGTAGAAAAACTAAAGACAGAAGGAAAGGTGCCTACGTTGCTGCTTCATAGCTGCTGTGCACCATGCAGCAGCAGCTGCATAGAGTTTTTATCAAAATATTTTCATGTTACTGTATTTTACTATAATCCCAACATATCAGAAAGTGCAGAGTATAAAAAAAGAGTTGAAGAACAGATAAGATTTATCAGGGAGTTTGACACGCCTTATAAGGTATCTTTTATAGAAGGTGATTATGAGCCGGAAAAGTTTTATAAAACAGTCATGGGGCTGGAAAAAGAGCCTGAAGGTGGTAAAAGATGCTTTAAATGCTATGAACTAAGACTTAGAAAGACAGCCGAATTAGCTAAACAGCTTGGCTTTGATTATTTTACAACAACGCTTACTATAAGTCCTTTAAAAAACAGTGTCATATTGAATAAAACAGGACTTAAAGTGGCACAGGATATTGGAACACAGTATCTTTTATCTGATTTTAAGAAAAAAGAAGGCTATAAAAGATCTATAGAACTGTCAAAAGAGTATAATCTATATAGACAGAATTATTGTGGCTGTGTATATTCTAAAAGAGAAGAAAAATAATATGATGTAATGGTAAAAAGGTTATGAATCAGTTATATACACCAGGCGTGTATATCAGTAAAATGTAAAGGAGATAAGTATATGGCTAAAAAGAAGAAAGGTTTATTAAAGTTTGCAGTAGGTGTAGGTGCAGTAGCAGTTGCAGGAAAGGTAGCTTACGATAAGGTTAAGGCAGCTAAGAATAAGCTTACTAAGGAAGAACAGGATAGTGCAGAGCTTGAAGTACGTAAGTATAATGCAGTATGTGAAAAAAGAGATGTTGAAATAGAAGACGAAGAGTTCATGGGCTGCGAGGTTAAGGCGATAGCATCTAAGCTTACAGTTGATCTTTCACTGGCTGTTTTTGAAAAGGATGTTTATATTAACTTTGAAAGTATGATCAGTAATGTTTCTATCATACTTCCTGATGGAGTAAATGTTACATGCGATATCGATAAAAAGCTTGCAGGAGTACATAATTATGTGGAAAACACAGATGAAGAAGGTATTCATACTGTATATATAATTGGTAAAGCAGTACTTAGCAGTGTTGAAGTTATTCCAGTGAATTTCTATGTTGATGATGAAGATGTTGAGGAAGATTTTGATGATGATGCAGCATTTCCAGAATCAGATGATGTGGAAGTAAAGGTTATAAATGAAACAAAAGAAAACCAGGAAAAAGAAGACGATACAGAAGAAACAGAAGATGTTCTTGAAGGTATAGAAATAGAAGATGATTCAGATGTTGATAAAACAGAAACTATTAATCTTGAAGAAATATAATAATGTCATGAATTAAAGCGGGAATGGTGTTGTATGAAATACAGAGATAAGCTTATAAAGTATTTTGAGGATGCACCAGAGGGCGCTGTCATAGTTGCCAATGATATGTATGAAAATGGCTTTACAAAGATGAGTCATGATGCGTTTTTCAGGGCAGTCGAGAGATTATGTGATGATGGTGTTATCATAAGGGCTGGAAAGGGAATGTATATTAAAGCAGCTGATAAAGATAAGAATATCGAAGAATTACTGCTTAATTATTTCTTTGGAGAGAATAACGATAACGGATTATTCATAGGATACAGGCTGTATAACAAGTATATGGTTTCAGCTTATCAGACAGACAGGATAGAGCTGTATTCAAATGTACTAAAATCAAGAACCTGTGAGGTTGGCAATATATGTGTAAAGCGGCCGGGAGTGCAGCTGGATTTTGAGAATGCCAGGGTTATAGAGGCACTTGAAATCATGCAGAATTATTATAATATTGAACAACTGAATAAGCTTAAGTTCGCGCGTTTTGCCAAGCAGTTTGCCATAAGCTATAATGATGCAGCAGCTGTCAATGTACTTGAGCATATGAAATATAAGAAAAGTACGATAGCATTTATGAAAAAGGTGCTCGATATGTATAAGGTTGAGAACTCACTTCAGCAGTATTTAAGTTATGCATCTGACTATAAGGTTCCGGCAGTACAAAGAGTGGCACGATTGTGAGTTATGAAAAAATGAAAAAAGTACTTTACAATTATGTATACAATATATATAATAATGCCTGTACTACAGAAACAACATTAGTTTCTGTAAAATATTAAAATATAAAGCAGAGTAGGAATATGTGCGTTAAGTGCTGTATGGACAGGGAGTTGCCATATGGACGAAAAGGTTTTCTTGCGATACATAATCCGCATCCCGCTGCTACATACTATGGCGAACAACCTCCTATGTAGAGCGAAGATTACTGCAAAGGAGGTTTTTTTAATGTCAATTTTATTGAAGAATTTTGCATTTTCAGCAAAAGAGTTTAAGAGCATTAAGTCAGTTGTTGCGGCTGCACTTCTCATCGCTCTGCACACAGTATTAGCTGTGTTTGTATCTATTCAGGTGACACCAACATTAAGGTTGTCAGTATCATTTCTTGCAAACTGTGCCATAGGCTATATGTTTGGTCCTGTTATGGGCTTTGTATGTGGAGGTTTAGGTGACCTTATACAGTTTATCATCAAGCCAACAGGTGCGTATTTCCCAGGCTGGACGTTAAGTGCAGCTCTTGCAGGCTTTATCTATGGTCTGTTCTTTTATGGCTGTAATATGAAGGTCGCAGAAAGCTTTGATGGTGATAAGAAGGGCATCTTAAAGTTTATTGATGTTAAGTTCTTACTAAGATGTATACTCGCACTTACAGTTGACACATTGCTTGTAAATGTTTTACTTGGTACATACTGGTGCAGTATAATGTATGGAAAGGGTTTTGCATTCTATTTCTCAATAAGATTTGCAAAGAATATGATACAGTTGCCTATTAACATCATCCTCACATATTATGTGCTTGGATTTGTTAAATATATTGATAAAAAAATATATAATTAAACATATATTATGTTATATGGGATTGGAGAAAATAAAATATGTCAAAAATAATGATAGCATCAGATATTCATGGTTCTGCATATTACTGCATGCAAATGTTAGAAAGATTCAAGGAAGAAAAGGCTGAAAGACTTGTTCTTCTAGGAGATATATTATACCATGGACCAAGAAATGATCTTCCAAAAGAATATGCTCCCAAAGAAGTTATTGCAATGCTTAATCCACTTCGCAACAGGATAATATGCGTAAGAGGCAATTGCGATACAGAGGTAGATCAGATGGTGCTTGATTTTAATGTTCTTGCAGAACAGGCATATCTTAACTTCAACAACTATTCAATAGTTCTTGCACATGGACATAAGCTTGACGAGAAGAATATACCGGCATTATGCGATGGAGATATACTTCTATGTGGGCATACACATGTTCCTAAGTGTGAAAAAAGAGATGGATATATATATATGAATCCAGGTTCAGTATCTATACCAAAAGAGAATTCAGCACATAGTTATATGATACTTGAGGACAGATTCTACTGGAAAGATATAGAGGATGGAAGCACTTATATGAACTATTAGATATTATGCAGGTTTCATAATTGTTTATATATTTTTAATTGTATTTAATTATATATGTGATAGAGTATTATTTAGTGATTACATAAGCACTATATTATATATAATTATGAAAGGCTGGATGGTTTGATGAATAGATTTAAAGATAAGATGGCAAGATTCATGTATGGAAGATATGGTATGGATCAGCTCTCAAGGAATTTATCTTTAATATGCCTGGTGCTTCTTATCGTTACTATGTTCGTAAGGAATAACGTTATATATATGATAGCACTTGTTGGTATTGTGTATACATATTTCAGGGTGTTTTCACGTAATATATCCAGGCGTTCAGAGGAGAATGAAAAGTATCTGAAATTTCATTATAAGGTAGTTGGAAAGCTTAATAAAATCAAGTTCAGAATTACGGATAGTAAAACACACAGGATATTCAGATGTCCTAGCTGTTCGCAGAAAATAAGAGTTCCAAGAGGCAAGGGAAAGATAAGTATCAAGTGTCCTAAGTGCAGGATAGAATTTATAAAGAAAACATGATAAATGCATGTTGATACGCATATTAATATGAAGCAGTAAAGCACATTTGCAGCCAGTATATACTGGATGTGGATGTGCTTTTTATACTTTAGATGCTTACAGATGTATCAGGATTGCTACATTGCTACGCAATCCACGTACACTTACATCATATAATATCAGAAAGATGATATTATATGGTAAAGCTATGAACCAGAAAATAGAAAATCTGCTTAACGTTTCACTATCTGCCACAAGAAAAGAGCTTGAGAATTCAGAGAGCCTTAGTACAGGGTTTAACTGGAGAGATGATACATGGGAGATAATAGTAAAGTATTCAGGAACTCTTGAAAATATAAGGGAAAAGTATAATGTGTATATAAGAGAATTACTGTATAATTATGCAATAATTGTGACAGATAAGAATACGATAGAGCTTATATCACAGGAAACGAATATAGACTATATAGAAAAACCAAAGAGCATATATTTTCAGCTGGAAAGGGCAAAGTCAGCGGCATGTGCTAACAATGTGCGGGCTGGTAATAAGAATATTGTTAATAAAAATGTTGTTAATAAAGATGATATCAGAAATGCTTATGATGGGACATATCTTAGTGGAAATGGTGTCATCGTTGCAGTTATAGATACTGGAATAGACATATTAAGTGAAGAGTTCAGGAAAAGTGATGGCAGTACAAGGATATTAAACATATATGACCAGACACAGCAGACGGAATACAGTGAGGAAGATATAAATGCATATTTAAATAAAGCTATTGTAAATAAGGATAATACATATAATGGGAGAAGTATACAGATACCAGGCGCTGATAATACACAGCACGGCACTAATGTTGCCGTAATAGCCTGTGGAAGAAGTGGCGTTGCATATGAAGCAGATATAATAGCTGTTAAGATGGGATATTCATATAATAATCAGTTTCCACGCACAACAAGCCTTATGGATGCCATAGATTATGTCATAAGGAAGGCTATGGAGTATGAAAAACCAGTGGCAATAAACATAAGCTATGGCTTTAATTATGGAGATCACGATGGAAATACGCTGCTTGAGCGTTATATCAATGATGTTGCAGCAGGCTATAAATGCAGTATATGTATAGGTAGTGGAAACGAGGCAGACAAGGCAGTACATTATGGAAATATAATAAAGCAGGGACAGACAGATACAGTTGAGATATCAGTAAGTGAATATGAACATTCGATAGATATACAGATATGGAAATACTACTGGGATGTTTACAGGATAATGCTTGCTGGCCCGGATGGCGTGCAGTTTAATATAACAGGACAGGGATATATAAACAGATTCAGGATTCTTGATACAGATATCATAAGTCTTTTAGGTGAGCCTTCGCCTTATAACCTGTATCAGGAAATATATATTAATCTGCAGCCTTCTAAGGATTATATAACACCGGGAATATGGAAAATCATCATATATGGGGAAAGCATACGTCAGGGAGTATATAATATATGGCTTCCGTCAAGCCAGTCTTTAAACATTGCGACAGGCTTTGTAAAGCCGGTTCCATATGATACTATAACGATTCCGGCAACAGCCACAGGTTGTATATCTGTAGGGGCTTATAATTCATATACAGGAGCATATGCTGCATTTTCAGGCAGGGGAAAAGGTGTATGGAATAAAGATATCAGCTATACTTATAACAATGTTAACATTGATAATCATGGGGACAATAATGCTGCTGTTAATTACATAGATGCCGGAATAAAGCCAGATATACTTGCACCAGGAGTGGATATAAAGATAAGAAAACAGACAGCATATGAAACTGATATAGTGAGTGTTACCGGGACTTCATATGCAGTACCGTTTGTGACAGGCGGTGCAGCCCTGCTTATGCAATGGGGAATAGTTATGGGTAATGACAGGTTTATGTATGGTGAGAAGCTAAAGGCGTATTTAAGACGTGGTGCCAGGCCGCTTGGAATCAAGATGCATGCAGCAGCTCCCAACCCTGTGACAGGGGCTGATGATATAATAGTGTCAAGTTAGTAAGGAACCAATAAATTCAAGGGTTTCCGCTGATTTAGTCCTAAGAAAAAATGCTGTGAGAACAGCGAAAAATGATTAGGATGAGCTCATTTTTAATCTTGAAAATTGAAAACCGAGCAACTTGACACTAAATTACCATCAAATATTCGGATGGTGTATGAAGTGTACCTTGAAAGAGGTGATAATTTAATATTTGATATTTAGGTAGGACTAAATTAGCTCTTGTGTGGACAAGTTCCATAAAGCTGACTTGGTCCTACTTGTTATTGCAAAAAAGGAGAATCTTTCCTTAGAGCTTTTTGTCAATGGTTCTTTGAACATCTTTAATCATCAAACGAACGTTGACGTTGATAACAGTTTCACCGTTTACGGTATCCGCGACTTGGGTACGGAGCTTAGTCCCATCACAATGCTTGTTATGATGGAGAGTATCCAGAACCGTATCATTGCAAACGGAAAGCGTGGCGTGGCAACATGGCTGTATATTGATGAGTTCCATGTACTTCTTAATTCGGAGTATTCTGCAAAATATTTGCAGCAGCTCTGGAAAAAGGTTAGAAAGCAGGGCGGTCTTTGTACTGGCATCACGCAGAATGTCGTGGATCTTTTGCAGAACTACACAGCGACAACCATGCTTGCAAACTCCGAGTTTGTTGCGCTGTTAAAGCAGGCAAATACGGACAGCTCCAAAATGGCAGAGGTTATTGGTGTATCAGAATCACAGCTCCGCTTCGTAACCAATACCCAGAGCGGCATGGGACTGATGAAGTGTGGAAATGTGGTAATACCTTTTGACAACCAGATTGAAAAAGGAACAGACCTTTACAACCTCTACAACACAAATATCCATGAAAAAATTGCCTTAGAGAAAAGCAAAAATGCGGTTGACATTGGCTGATTCTCATGTTAGATTATAGGTAATGAAAAGCTTAAGTGCTTTTGCGGTGATAGAGAGGAGCTACCCGTCCCGGCTTTGCGGGCGATACAAATACAAAGTTAGCCTCTGCCTATGGAATTATCATAGGACTGCTCCCAGAATTGCAATTCAAAAAAGAAAAGTTAAGCCTGAGCCTAACAGCCCAGGCATTTTTCTTTTATGGAAACTGGACGATTCCATTTCCAACGATGAGGATAAGGATGGTTTTATGAAAGATACCCGCTTGTTGAAAATATTTAATGATACCAAAGATGTATTGTGCAAATATGATTATTATATTCATACTGCAAAACGAATACTGCATCTGACAAATACGGAACTGAAAATACCGCATTTGATGGGGCTTCAATATGTTGGCAGACCGAATCAGTATGCCGGGGATTTTGGTGTATATGCAGTAAAGAAGGGCAGAATTACACTGGAGTCATTAGAAAAGCTCGTTAAGAAGTATTATAAAACAAAAGAAAAGCAGGATAGAATGTTAAAGCTGATACATTTGAAACTGGATTATCTTTACCTTTTACCGAAAATGTTCTGCTCTTATTCAAAGTTGTATCTTTTTGATATTAACCATAATCCTGATTCGGAATTTGACAGCGACTATCTTTTAATTCACAGAATGGAAGATAAGGTACTCCATCTGGGGATAGTCAAAGCACAGGGGAAAGAAAAGGGATTGTGCCATTGTAATTCTTTTATTACAACGTATGTTGCAGAAAGAGATTATGATATTCTGTATCGTGATCTGTCACATTCCTATGAAATTACTAAAATTGTCCGTGAGGATAAGATAACAAAACAGGCAGAGGTTATTTACCAGAGTGAACAGGCATCTCTTAGAGAAAAATCAGGTATCGAAAAGATGCTGTATGCAGTTGGAATAGAACCGGAAGAAAAGCTGGTAAGATATATTATGAAGCTGAATGTAAAATTTGGAGAATATCATACGCTGGATATGATTTCGGATACAGAACAGCTTATGAAGAAATGCCGTGACAAACGGGATGAGGCTCTGGTAAAGGATTTTATCAGTTTGTGGAGGAAATGTACAGATGGCATATAAACAGGAGCTTTGGGATGAGGCAAAAAGGAAATGCCGGCTCGGAGAAGAAGTTTTGAAGAACAGCCGCTTTCCGATAAAACGCTGAGCCGCTTTCGTAAACGCTGTTACACTTACGAACTTGCCACAGGTGCTGATCTTATCTATGAAACCATTACCGGGCTTTCAGGTGAAATGGCAAAAATCATGAAAATAAATGGACAGATCCAGCGTATGGATTCCCTCATGGTCGCTTCCAATATCAAGCGTTTGAGCCGGATGGAACTGTTATATACCTGTGTCTCAGATCTTGTTGTATATCTTCATAAACATAATGAAGATGACAAGCTGGAAGGACTGTAGCATTACTATAATTCGGACGATTATAATAAAGTCATTTACCGGCAGCGCAAGGAGGATTATGACCAGAGACTCTAGACCATTCTGTCAGATGCTGACAGTCTTATCAAGAAATGTAATGGCGGCTATGACTGTGTGCCGGAATACCAGCTTCTTGTCCGTGCATTTTCAAAACAGGTGGTCAGAGAAGATGATGCCCTGCGCCTGAAAACAAAAGAAGATGGCAGTATGAATTCTTCCATGCTGCAAAACCCTTCTGATCCGGAAACCACTTACCGTGAAAAAGCTGGAAAACAGCATCGAGGCTATGTTGCAAACGTAACAGAGTCTGTAGGTGAAGACAAGTCCATCATAACTGATTATCAGTTTGATGCAAATACACACAGTGACAGTGATTTTCTCAAGGAACACATGGAATCTGTTGAACGTACACCCGGGCGTAATACCCTTGTTACAGATGGTGCTTACAGCGGTGAAGCCAACCGTCAGCTTGCTGATGATAAGAACATTGATCTTGTTACAACAGATCTTCTTGGAAGAGATGCCAGGGATATCTGTGCAGACTTTCAGTTTTCAGAAGACGGAACCCGGATTCGGCTGTGTCCTGCCGGGAATCAGCCTAAGAGTTCTTCCATTTAAAAAGTACAGGAAAAGTAAGAGCTTCTTTTCCTAAAAGTAAATGCGAAAACTGTCCATACAAGGACCAGTGCAAACCAAAGACTTCTAATAAAACAAGTGCCGTTTATATTTCAAAGGGATCGCACGAAAGGGCAAAGGCTCAGCGCTTTACCGGGACATGGCAGTTTAAATTTCTGTCAAAGGTAAGGAATGGTGTTGAAACAATACCATCCACACTTCGTCGAAAATATAATATCGACACTATGCCGGTCAGTGGCAGGATCCGAATGAAGCACCTCTTTGGATTTAAAATCGTTTATGTGAAATTTTCAAGGTACAAACCGTTTTTTACGAGGTGGTTTTGACCCTCAAATCATATAGATAATTTGGTGTTATCCATCATTAATAAGGATGGTTAATTTATTTATAAATAATTGAAAAGAGCAATCTTTAAAAGACTCAAAAAAGATTGCTCTTATAAAATTAAATGTGAAAATCTTTCCGAGGATGTTTTGTAGCAAGGATGTCTCTTTGCTTAGACACTGTAACGTGTGTATATATCTCCGTAATATTAATGGAACTATGTCCCAGCATTTCCTGAATATAACGAATATCAACGTCAGCTTCTAAAAGGCTTGTTGCAAATGTGTGACGGAACATATGAGGCGTTATGTGCTGATCTATAGAGGCTAGAGAGGTATACTTGTTAATCATTCTGCGTACGGACTGATCGGACAGTGCTTTTCCAGATTGATTTATGAAAAAGTTATTGCAGGCTTGCCGTTCTGTGTCAAAGGCATCGTTATATTCTGTTAAAATATTAATCACTACTTCATTGCCAATTTGGATACGCCGTTCCTTGTCTCCTTTTCCATAGATAAGAATTGTTCCATCGTACAAATTAACATCATTGATTTTTAAAGAACAAAGTTCTGATATTCTCATGCCAGTTGCAAATAATAGTTCCGCAACAGCAGCATCTCTAAGAGCATTCCTTTTCTGGTAAGAAGTCTTGGCATTTTCCCGTTGCTTGTATATTGTAGACAAAAATGTTTCAACCGTATGTAGAGGGATGGTTTTAGGCAGTATTACGGGTTCACGGAAATGTATCAGTATTTTGCTGAATGGATTATGGTCAATGATATCCTTGTATTCCAGGTAATGGAATAAGGCTTTTACCGATGCTATTTTGCGTTTTACGGTTTTGGGTTTATATTGTTCATGCAGCCGGGCGATATACTGTTCCAATGTTTTGGAAGTAATTTCTACAATATTGATGATGGAAATTTGTTCAGAAAACTGCCGCAGATCGATTCGATATGCTTTCAGTGTTTTCTCATCAAGACATTTTTGCGAATTGCAGTATTCCAAATAATTGTTAATGACTGTTTCTAAAGTATCCATAGTTCGAATCTCCTTTGTTTTTATGTTATTTCAAAAATATATCGTACATTGATTTGGGCTTCTCTGCTACAGTGTGATATTTATTTCACAGAATGATAAAAAACCTATCTTGTATTTATTCGTGGGGGTAAATATGGTTTTCAAACAATATGATTTTGGAGAAAAGGCTTATGTGCCATTTTCTGTAAATGAAGGTCGTTTTCTGCAATGGGCATTGATAATTTGTACAGAATTGTTTATATTGAAAGCAAATTTTTAAGTGAGGTAATAGAGATGGATATATCAAATACTATTAGTGCGGTAAAAGTATCTGGCAGTTCCAGCAGTAGTGTTAAAAAAACTTCTGAAAAGAACAAGTGGCAATTAACAGATTCGCTAAAAGAAAAAATTGTTGAATTGGCTAAGAAAGATGCGAAAAACAACATATATATGGGAAATGAGTTTATGAACTTGCGGAAAGCAGAGGTCGCTAAAGTGGCACCAAATCGGGCAGCACTGATAGGTAAGTTCAACCAATTAATGAGTTCTGGAAATATGGGCGATATGAAAGAAATACAAGAGGCAGACAAAAGATGGCTGTGTATTATATTTGGGATACCATATGAGGCTGAATATCAAGGAGAGGGAACTGGTTCTGCAATCCATATATATAATGAGTGAGGGGAAGAAGTTCTTACATACACTCAAGGAGTAGGGTGGCATGAGAAGGAGACAAAAGCAGAAACGGATGTAATTTGAACATAGTGCAGGCATTGGAGACTTCACCGCTTGCTCTAATGAGCTGGGAACAGCCGGAACAATACATAGAGCGTTTTATTTTTATGATGAATCGGTGTAACGAAAGAGAAATAGAGTTCGCTCTGCATATGGTGGAGTAGCTTCTGAAGGGGCAGGATAACTATTTGAGTAAATAGTGTCCTGCCGCATTACTATATCTCTTTTGACAGTTTTTCGGCAAGATAAGCGATGACTTCATCCACAGTGGGACGGTCTCCTTCACATGGAAAGTTATTCCAGAAGCGTTGTGCTTTCGGATCGCTGCTTTTCATGGCATAGGAAACAGCCCGCCCAATTTCGGATTTGACTTCCTCCGGCGTAATGCCTTCTCTTTTTGCGATAATCTTCAGATTTTTTTCAATCTTTTGTTTTTTGCCCGCAGGGTTGTTTTTTAATTTTATCAAAAATATGCAAAAACATGTGCGGGAAAGGTGTACGATGTTCCATTTAAAATAGTGGGTGTAGTCACTCTGATTGTTGTTGAGCCTGCGGTACAATACTTACAGCTTAAGCAATATATAAGACGTCAGAAAGAGTAATCAGTACAGTAGTATGACAAGAAAGCTGTTGGCGAGCGGATTAAGGCAATTAGGCTCCGTAATGGGATGACACAAAGTAGGTTGGCGGAGGAACTGGCACAGATTCTCGGAGTGAGTACGGATTATTTGCTGTTTGGATATGAGAGTGCTTGTAGAGATGACATGGAAAAGTATATGTCGGGGAAATCAGACAGGGAGAAAGAGTACATATGCCGGGTACTGGATGCTGTGGTATCGAATATGGGTGTGTTGTTGAATGGGGAGTGACGAAATGCTGACGAAATTAGTAGAATATGATGATTTTTTGGGGGATGTGTGGTATAATTTTAAAGAAAATAGTGATATCTACAAGAAGTGTTTTGAACATATAGATGAACAAGAGAGTTGTACGGATGACAGTATAAAAGAGATAATTAGGAAATATTAGAAAGGTATGGATATGGAGTATCTGGAAATACATTCAGAAATTTTCGATGATATAGTGGAAGACATCAAACAAAGAAATCTTTCAAGGAATAATATGCCCAAAATTATTGTGGGGACAGGACTTTCTGTGATTTATGGTGTTCCGGGGATGAAGGAATTAGCAGAGCACTTGGCAAAAGAAATTGCACAGTCAAGTGATGAACATTTGAAAGAAATTTGGAAGAATCACTGTGATGAAATAGAAGCAAATGGCTTAGAGGCAGGTTTGGCTAATCTTGCACAAAATGAAAATGAGTTAGTAGATGCGATTAAGCCGATAACAGCAAAGTTTATTTTGGAGAGTGAGGAAAAACTTCACGGAACGATTTATGAAAAAGATACTGGTTTTTGCAGGCTGCTGAACTATTTGAGTGGTACGGTTAGTGTCGATAAAAAGATAATTGATATTATGACACCAAACTATGACCGGATTATAGAGATCATATGTGACAAGTTGGGGATAGGCGTTATCACAGGATTTTACGGGAGCCTGTATGGAAAATTCAGTAGAAATCTGTTAAAACAGCCAACAGAAGTATATAATTGTAAGAATTATTCATGGATCAGGCTTTTTAAACCTCATGGCTCCATAAATTGGATTAGTGAGAATGGAAAAGAATACCTAACAAATGATTATGAAATTCTAAAAGAAAAAGCGGAATATATTGAGATTGTAACACCTGGAAGTTCAAAGTATAAGGTAGGAATGACAAACAATACGTTTCGATGTATGAGAGAAGAATTTAATGAGTTGTTGAATCCGAGGGATAATTATTCGCTTTTAATATATGGATATGGATTTAATGATGATCATTTTGATACTGCACTATTTGACAGTTTTCAGAAGAATGTTCTTATTTTATCAAGGGATGTTAAGCCAGATATAATCAATAAGGCACTGGAGAAAAAGAACATTACTGTATTTTATCATGAGGATGACAGAGAATATATGATTTATAAGTCGAAAAAATACACAATAGATATGACGGTGTGGGATATTAATCAATTTGCTGATTTGTTTATAGGATAAAAGGGGTGATTTTATGGCGGGAAATATTAATGATTGCTTGGCAGACACAAATTGCATAGGTATGGTGGAAAATGTAGACACCCGAAAAGTTGTGGTGGGGGTTGAAAATGAAGGAGTACTAAATACATTAAAAATCAACGATATTGTTGTTTTGGGTGGAAGTAATTCTGATGAGAAGCTGATTGGAATTTTGACTAAGGTGACAAAGAAGAAAGTTGAATTTGATGAAACAGAGCAGACAGAAGACCTATTGTATTCAAATAACTGCTGTGTCGTTAATTTGGTGGGAAGTTTTTACAATAAATATGGTGCTGGAAGTGAGAATAAATTCAAAAGAGCAATTAATACATATCCTGAAATAAATAGTAAAGTATATCAGGCGAATGAAGCCGCAATGCAGATGATAATGAATGCTGTGAGTGGCAAGGCGGCAGAGAGTAAAAGTTTAGAAATCGGACATTTTGCCAGCAATAAGGATGTGGCAGCAATATTAGATGGCAACCGTTTCTTTCAACGACATGCATGTATTGTTGGTAGTACAGGAAGTGGAAAATCCTATACAGTTGCCAGTGTATTGGAAAAAGCCAATCAATTACCATATGCCAATATGGTCGTTTTCGATTTGCATGGGGAATATAATGAGTTATCCTATGCAGATCAGATTAAGATTTGTGATGAACCAAGTGGCTTACATATTCCATTATGGTTTTTCAATTATGAGGAAATTCATTCATTGTTTGTAGAATCATCAGAAGGAACATCAACTAATCAAAGGGCGGCGGTAATCAATTATATTTTGCAGAAGAAAAAGGAATATATCAAAAATAGCATGAGTGCTGTTTCAGAAGAAATAGTCACTGCTGATACACCGGTTCCTTTTTCAGCCAAGGAACTAATAGAATATCTGGAGAATCAGAATATTTTAGAAGTCGATACTGGAGAAGTCTATAAATCAGGCGATAGTAAGGGACAGGCAAAGACGAAGAAAGGGCAGTACTATGACAAATTGACCAACTTGATTACTCGTCTGAGAACAAAGATAGATGATAAAAAGTATGGATTTGTATTTAATGAAGAGGATACAACGCAGGCGGATTATCTAAATCAATTTGCTGCAAGGATTATGGGGAACGATAAATATCGAATTAAGGTTATAGATTTATCAGAGGTTCCATCCGATATGTTAGCAATTATCATTGGTATTGTCACTCGTATAATATATGATATACAGTTTTGGATGACTCCGGCAAAAGATGAGGTACGTCATCCGTTGGTGCTGGTGTGTGATGAGGCACATATTTATATGTCTAATGACATGTCAAAAATGAAAGCGGTAGAGAAGAAATCCCTTGAAATTTTTGAGAAGATTGCCAAAGAAGGAAGAAAGTATGGGATTGGGTTGCTGATTGTATCTCAAAGACCGGCAGAACTAAATACAACAATTATGTCCCAGTGTAATAATATCGTTAGCCTAAAGGTAACTAATGACAGGGACAAATCGGCAGTAGCGGCAATGCTGACAGATTCATTGGTGGGAATTGTAGAAATGCTTCCCAATCTGGATGTTGGTGAATGTGTTGTTGTTGGCGATGCAATTATGTTGCCATCCAAGATTATTCTGGATAAGCCAAAGGAAAAACCTAAGAGTGCAACTATAGATTTTTGGGATAGATGGTTTGACGGAAAACAGACTGTTTTTGATATTGATGCAGCAACATTGAATTTGATAAAGCAGTCGAGAGGATAAGGAACTAATAAAAAGTGATAGATAATCCGGTATTATTCATCAAAAAAACAACCTGAAAGGAGTCAGCCTATGTCGTACATATTACTTCTCACTATTCATGCAGATCCTGCAATGCCACCTGGATATGATGAATGGGGAGGAACTCATACCTATATGAGAGAACTATTGGATTGTTTTGAGTCATTACATATAAATTGTATTCTTGTTACTCGAAAAGCCATGGAAGAACTTCCTGATATAGAACAATATAATCCTTACTGTACAATTTATCGCTTGAAAAACGGTAATCCCGCACCGATTGATAAAACAATACTTCATACATATCATGACTACAATCTCTCGGCTATACAACAGATTATCCAAAATATTGGCGACCTTCCGCAAGTAATTCATAGTGTTTATTGGAACAGTGGCAGATTAGGTGTGGAACTCTCAAAAAAATACAATATTCCATTGGTGCACAGTGTTATTTCTAACTCTTATGGACGTCAGGCACGAGGAGCCTATGAACCGCTGCCCCAAAGAGCTGGTTATGAACAGATTATTTATGATTATGCTCAATGGATACTTTGTGTTTCTGAAGACGAAAAAAATGATTTAATAAAATATTATGGAATTTCTTCCAAAAAAATCATAGTAGCAGGACAATATATTCATCCATCCTTTATTCTTCCTTCGAGAGACATTAACGGATTTCCACGGCTAAACAGTAAGATTTCTACTGAAGCACAGATTTCCGCTTCCTTACGCTATAATAATGCTTTTGAAAATAATTCAAATGATTCTTTTTGGTTATATAAAGCATTTACATATTTTGGGCGTATTGATGAAAGTAAAGGTGTAGATCATATTTTAGCCGCCTGGTGTTCTCTTTATCTAAAATATAAGAATTCATGTCCTCCTTTATGGTTAATAGGCGGTAGTGTTAGAGAAATAAATATAATGCGTAAAAAATGCCAAGCTATAGAAAACTATATACACCAGGCAGAACAAGAAGGAAAAATAATTTGGTGGGGATGCATTGATGCAATTGGTGCAAGTACTCTTTTACTAAAAACACTGGTACTTGTAACCAATTCGCTCTATGAACCCGGAGGGCGTGTCATAACAGAAGCAATGAGTGAAGGAGTCCCTGTAATTGCAGCACCAAATGGTTTTGCATTAGATCTGGTTCATGATTGGGAAAACGGTTTTTTGGTTAATCACGGGGATGAATCGTCTCTGGCCATGAGAATGGAACATTTTATTCGTCAACCATTTTTATCAAATTCGTTAGGCGAGACTGCACGACAAACAGCACACCATGTGATATCTGAATGGGATTTCATTGATAAACATTTAATGGCATACGGATTGAAAACAATGGTTAAAAAAAGTACGGCTACGGCTTCTACTACTATCAATCATTTTACCAAGCGTGAAATAAATCTTTTCCCATATAGAAATTTACCACTTTCCAACAGTCTGTTACGTGATTTCTTGGAAAAAACAACAGATGAAAAAGTTATTTCAGATCCAGTTTACAACACAACATCAGGTACATCAGATGTTTATTTGGTTCAAAGCGTAAAAGCTAATTACATTATTAAACATCCATACACTCGACTTGCACTGAGTCCACTTATATTACCTTTTCAAAAAACAAATTATGTTCGAAATGCTTGGGATTTTTATAAATATGAAGTTGCGGCATATGAAACATCTTCCAGCGATATTTTAGTAGGAAAAGATGACATTCACCAATTACTTTTACTCCGGAAATTAGATTCATTTACTCCGGGCATTGAAGATTATCCTAATATCATCACTTTTTTAGGAAATCAGCAAATAGAACTTTCGGATAATAGCAATTATCAATATTACAAGATTCTATCTGACAATAAAATGGAAACTATTGAGGACCTAGATTTTCTATTAGAAACTCTATCTGTGCAGTTCCCTGATTACTACTTTGAATCTAATGGTGCATTCCTTCCATATATCGGTTGGAAAATGGCTCAATACATACTTGATTACAATAGTACGCTTTTTAATTCCGAACAAAAATCTTTCTTATATATGCTATGTGATTCATTTTCTCAGTTGGTAGAATCACATTTCAACCTTAATTGGTATGAAATCACATCCGATATAAGCTTGCAACATATTATGCTTGACAACGGAAAAATAACCTTTATTGATCGTGAGAAACGCACCATCGGGCAAGTTGAATATATGATTGCAGATTTACTACTTGACATAATAATTTGTGAAATAAATGTTTCATCCAATACTTGGATTACTTTATTAAAACACCATATACCACAAAATTGTAATAAAAAGCAAATTATAGAATCACTTGCTTACAAACTGTTTTTCAATACCATTTTAGAAAGTGTGATGCAAAATGAAGTAAATCCTTCCTATTTAGAAGCATTAAATACTCTTTTGCATATGGAGAATACTCTATGAAAATATTGCTTATTGCCCCACATCAGGATGATGAAATTTTAGCAGCAGGGGGATTAATTCAAAAAAGTATAAAACAGGGAGATGATTTTCTAATTCTTTTTGCGACAAACGGTGACTATCATGGATTGGATATTGCCAGAAAGCGTTACTATGAAAGTGAGTATGCACTAACATCTCTAGGACTGGCAAAGAAATCTATATTTTACCTTGGTTATGGAGATACCGGAATGAAATATTCACATAGCTTTTTAAAACGTATGTCATTCGAGAAAAATGATACTTTATTATCATCTTTAGTTTCTTCTACAACCTATCATCCTGCCGGGATGAAAACGGTGCATGTTATGAGAACAGGAGCCGAAACATCTCTAACTCGGAGAGCATTTTTATCAGATTTGAATTGGTTTATAGTGCAACATTCTCCTGATATAATTATTGTTTCAGATTCTTCAGATATGCATGGTGATCATGCAGCTCTTATTGAACTTTTGCAAAACACTGATGTTTTTAATCAGGTTCCAATTTGCTTAACATATATAATTCATGGTGGAAACGACTCTTTATGGCCTCCGCGTGACTCACAAAAGTTTACATGTCCCACTGTTTGTGACTCAAGGATGTGGAACAAACGTATTTCCATACCATTGACAAATCAGGAACAACATTATAAATACAAAGCAATCTTCTCGTTTGCAACTCAGCTTGAAGGTGATTTTGATAATTTTTTAGTATCTTTCTCTAAGCAAGAAGAAATTTTTTTCTTGCTTAGAGATACTAGAATTAACCGACAAAAAATATATAGCCATTTTGAATATAAGGAGAATTTGTAAAATAGTAATTGCCCACCAAAAAAGATTGAATATCTTTTTTGTACAATTCGTTATGTTTTCCTAATTTAAATTCTTTACATATTTTTAAATGTTCTTTTTTATTATTTGTTATTTTGTCAAAGAGAACACCTAGCATTATTAAAGCGTGGTACTCTATTGTTTTACGAAAAGATTTTGAATCCAATTTGGCAAGTTCATATATTTTAGTATCAAGAAGGTTAAAAAAATTAGTGTATACCATTTCCAGTATTGAATATCTTTCATCAGAATAATTTCCAGTTATTAGACTAAGTTGAAGTATATTGAGTTGGCTCCGCCACAAGTAATGATTATATTCCGAATATTGCATAATAGTAATTGCTTCGTGAAAACTAGCCTCTGCCATTTGAAGTTTTCCTTGGCACCATTCTATGCACCCACGTATATTGAGACAACGTCCTTCTTCATCTAATATTCCATTAGCAGACCCAATTTCAAGAGCATCTTTTACAAACTGGCAAGCCTTTTCAAAATTATGTGCTATCAATTGACATAAAGCTAAATCGCCATATTCATGAAATGGAAGTGCAGCCGAAGCAGGAGCTTCCTTTTTAAAGAGATCGAGTATCTGCTGATAATTTTCAAATGCTTTAAGTGGTTCTTCAAATAATTGCATACATCCAATATGACTCAAATATTCTCTTCGGAGATCAAAGGATGTTGGAAATATTTCCAAGGCATTTTTAAATATTTTTAGAGCACTTTCATTTCCAAGTGTAGATTTGATAAGTAATGCATAACAACTGCATATTCGTCCAAGCCAATCGTTAGAATTATCTGTATAAATCTTATTTACACAGTTGTCATAATAGCTTTCAGCAAGTTTAATTGTATCATTTTCGGTTTTTGTATATGTTCCTAATTTGAATTCCCGTTTTATCTTAAAAAAAGAAAGTGCATATTCCCCTTTTGAAGGTAAAATTCCACTCTGTGAATAATCATCTAAACGATCTATATGAGTTTTAGCTTCATCGGTAGTAATTTCCTTTTGAATGGTTATTATTTCTAACAGCTCTATTAAGTACTTAATTTCTTGTATTCTATCATGTAATGAATTTGCAATGTCTACTGCTTGAAGTAAACCTTTTCGCAGCATAGAATACTGCCTCTCTTTTTTTAATATATTAATATTTTTTTCAAGTAAAAGCAGAGCTTGTTTATTATATCCAAGTACACGATATATATTGACATACCCTATATTATAAGTAATTTTCTTAGAATCATTTAGCAATCGCCGTGCAGTATTTTGGATACTCAGACTGTTGTAAGAATATGCATGCATAATCCAATCTTTTACAAATTCATTCTGCGCTGTCAACAGACCAGAATCACAAATGAATATTCCTGCATCAATCAAAAGATCCAAATTCTGTTCCGACGCATCAATATAATCGCACAGTTCAAGTGGTACTTGACATTCAAATAAATAGCATATCCTAAATAAATTGGAATACTTCTTGTTATAATAAATTAGACTTTGCGATAACAAACTAGGAACATTATTTGGCGAACAAAACTGTAGTTTTTGAATGATTGTACCGTTATCTAATGTATATGTATTGCCATTAGGAAATAAAGTCTTTAGTAAATGTGATAAATTATAAAATCTTGTTCCCACCTTAGAAATTATCATATTTGCCACGTGGCAGGAAAGCTTTGGATACATTTGTTGTATAAATTGAAGAGCATTATCTTTACTCATAAGTTTAATTGGATATTCATTAAATTGATCTATATAGCATAATTTATCAAGTGGCTTTTTGCCATCTTGCAATGCATATTCTGGAATATCATAGGTAATAACGCATGCAATATTTTCAACAGCTATATATTTAATAAAATAAATGAGAAAATCATAAATTTCTTGACTTGCAAACTGAAGTTTTCTTATATAAATGACAAATCCGATATTTTCTATATGTAACGTCAGAAGATTAATAATATATTTACATAACAATACATTGTTCCATTCAGAAAATTGTTTAGCTTCATAATTTTCATTGAGTAAAGTCGTAAGTAATTCTCTAGTATTCTTTTCGTTGTATTGATCTCCAACCATTTCGACTATTGCATCAATGTCTTTTTTAGAAAACAGAGAAAACATTCTGGTTGTAGGTAATCCCCAAATTTTTGCTAACATATCTAATACTAACAAGTCTCTTGTTGTATACAATGTTGCATCAATTGTTATAATACGTTTATTTATCTTCTCAAATGCTTCTAAAATAATTTGATGCTTACCGACTCCCATATAGCCAGTTACTGCTAATAAGTTTCCTCTTTGTACTGCTGTTGAAATATAAGTGATTTCATCAGGAAATATTTTTTCGATTAGTACATTACTTTCTAAATTGTAATTTCTTTTTTTCGGAAATATTTGCTGAATAATATCTTCCTCAAAATTTATGCGTAATGCTTTAAACTCTTTTTTTCGCATAGTTTTCTTTTCACTTATATAACTATACAATTCATCTGTAATATCTATGCAGCTCTCCTTTAAAATATGTTTTAATTCTGCACCAATTATTATTTTGATATTTAATGTTGCATTCTGGCAAAAATCAATCAACTCTTCGCCTGTTTGCTTTGTAAAATCATAATTCGCAATAGCAATAAAAGAAACAGCTCCATGATTAAATGCAATTATTACATTAGCAGCAATGTCACGAAGATTTAAATTCGCTTTTCTTAATTTGCATTCGAATAGCGCACATTTTCTAGTATTTCCATCTTGACATTTAACAATAATATCATAACCGCCATCTTTTTTTGACTTTGTCTGAACGATTTCGGTATCAACGTCTCTTAGCAAATATTTTACAATGGATTTTGACAGAGTTTCAAACGTATCAGAATATTCTTTGAGTTTACTCATACAATTTAGCACCTTTTTCGTATATTATTTGAAATTTGCACATTTTTTGATGGCATAATCATTTATTGCTCAATTGTTTTATGAACGATAATACCGGATTATCTATCACTTTTTATTAGTTCCTTATCCTCTCGACTGCTTT
>ERZ791734.155-NODE-155-length-120442-cov-15.711580_pt1 | contig 120442 bp, 108 predicted proteins | sample MGYA00509953_ERZ791734 | MGnify/ENA primary metagenome ERZ791734 (study PRJEB30046, sample SAMN00792038) | human gut metagenome | study: EMG produced TPA metagenomics assembly of the A metagenome-wide association study of gut microbiota in type 2...
AGAGCAACCGGCTCATAACCGGTCGGTCCTGGGTTCGAGTCCCCGAAGGTCCATTACTTATTGCATAATATAGTGTTTGATTTAATTTAATATGGCCCGGTGGCTCAGTTGGTTAGAGCGCCGCCCTGTCACGGCGGAGGTCATGGGTTCGAACCCCATTCGGGTCGTTAGAAGCGACTAGTCGCTCTAATTTTATTATGGGGTCTTAGCTCAGCTGGGAGAGCATCTGCCTTACAAGCAGAGGGTCATAGGTTCGAGCCCTATAGGCCCCATCAATTAAATATATATGCTGGTGTGGTGGAATAGGCAGACGCAAAGGACTTAAAATCCTTCGGGAGCGATCCCGTGCCGGTTCAAGTCCGGCCACCAGCATTTTTTTTGGAAATATGACTTATGTCATATTTCTTTTTTTTACATTCTATAGCATAATGATATTTATATGATGATGGTGTCAAAACATGCTCTATAAACCTAGCGTGTTAAATATAATACGTTATACACTGGTACACCGAAAAATAAGCTTCTGATACATTGACGCCGAATAGTTGTTTCATATACAAGGCGGAGAAATGAGGTGTACCGGTACATTTGCTCAGCATGGTTTGCCCCGACATCATTTATATAGTAGATTTGTAAATTACATATATTCACAGCCGGTAAGGAGGATAAGGTAAAGCATGCTTTTGATAAAGAATGGATGTATTCATGATGCGGTGAACAAAGAGCCGTATATAGCAGATATAGTGGTTGAGAATGGAAAAATAACGGCGATAAATACCGGAACTATGCTATCAGGTGCATTACCTGATAGTATAGACAACTGTGAGGCTGAGGTGTTAGATATCAAAGGGCTTAATGTATACCCTGGACTGGTTGACGCACATAGTCACTTGGGTCTGGATGGATATGCGATAGGTTTTGAGAGTCAGGACTATAACGAGATGAACGATATAGTGACGCCACAGCTTCGTGCAATAGATGGATTTTATCCACAGGATGAGACTGTAAAGCTTGCAAGGGAGGGCGGTGTTACATGTGTCGGCACAGGTCCGGGAAGTTCAAATGTTCTAGGCGGTATGTTTATGGCGGTTAAGACATACGGACACAGGGTTGACGATATGGTTGTCAAGTTTCCTGTTGCAATGAAGTGCGCATTTGGAGAAAATCCTAAACGCTGCTATAAGGACAAGGGAAATTATTCAAGGATGACAACAGCATTCAGACTCAGGGATATGTTAAGAAAAGCTGTAGAATATGATATAAGACTTCAGGGAGCTACAGAGGATGACAGCAAGCTTCCACAGTATGATGCTAAGCTTGAAGCAATGCTTCCGGTAATAAGAGGAGAGCTTCCTCTTAAGGCACATGCACATAGAGCAGATGATATATTTACAGCCATAAGGATTGCTAAAGAGTTTGGTGTTAAGTTAACAATTGAACACTGTACGGATGGAGCGTTGATTGCGGACGATTTAGCAAAAGAGGGATTTCCGGTTGCGGTAGGTCCTTCATTTGGACATGCAACGAAGTATGAGCTGAGGAACAAGTCATTTACAACCCCGGGCATACTTGCCAAAGCAGGATGTCAGGTGTCAATTATTACAGATGCGCCTGTTATACCACAGCAGTATCTTGCCCTCTGTGCCGGACTGGCAGTTAAGTCCGGGATGGATGAGTTTGACGCACTAAAGGCAATAACTATCAATCCTGCGAAGCACCTTATGATAGAGAAGCGCGTAGGAAGTATAGAGGTGGGCAAGGATGCTGATTTTGCTATATGTGATGGAAATATAATGAAATCGGACAGTGTTCTTAAATATACGATAATAGATGGAAAGATTGTCTTTAAGCATGAGGACATGTAATGTGACATGCTTTATAAGCTCGATAATATGTAATGTTATACGGTATTTAAGATTGTAAATACGTCATAGAATATGGTGCGCAGGCGGCTGGTGTATATCCGCCGCTTACGCAAAGCTTATTGCTTTACATTATAAATTAAAATAGTATTAAGGGTATGGAGGATATATGAAGGTCACATGTATAAGCTGTCATAAGAAATTCGATAATGATAAATATTATGGAATATGTCCAAAGTGTGGCGCATTTAATAAGCTGCACTTGGGGGTAGATGAACATGAGCGTTATCATCAGATGTATGATGATGACAAAAATGCACATTCAGAGCAGGCTGTCCATGAGCAGTACCATGAAAGGTATGATAATACGACAAGCCATGCTAAGGTGTCAACTGCCGGAATGGAGGGCAGCTCACTCTATGCTGAGGAGCTTAACAAAAAGCGGGACGTGCGTGTTTCCGTGAAGGAGGATTCTGTGCAGCGGGAAAAAAGAAAATCCAATGTAACACTTGCCAGGTGGATTGCGCTGTTTATAGTCCTTGCAAACCTGTTGCCGTACTTTTGGAATTTGTTTAAGCATTTATTTGAGTAATATAAGTCGTTTTTAATGGTAAATACCATGTTAAAATTGATGCATACAAGGTTGGATAAAAGGTTTAATGAAAGAAAAAATAAAAGAAAAAAGCTATTGACATTGGAGGAGTAGTGGTATATAATATCAATGTTGCTGGTGAAGAGAATAATCATTGGTTATTCAATTTAATATGCATGTGTGCGTGTAGCTCAGCTGGATAGAGCGACTGGCTACGGACCAGTAGGTCGTGGGTTCGAATCCTGTCACGCACATCTTAAGACAATCCTTAGGGGTTGTCTTTTTTTGTTATACTTATATAATTAAATTAGAAACTGTTAGCTTGAAATAAGACACCATTAAAATTGGAGGAAGTAAAAATGATTAAGATACCATACAAACTTGTAAATGGAATAATGCTCATTCCTGCAACAGCGAATGACAAGGAAGGGTTTTTTGCCTTTGATACAGGAGCTATGCAGACAGCAATAAACAAAGCATATTTTCAAGAAATGCAGGGAGAACGCATTGATATTGCGAAGTTTTCAGAGGGAGTAAAGAAAAGTACAGCAGATAAAGGAACTTTGAATGTACTGCGCTTTTCAGATGTTGAACGGTCAGATATGCCCGTCTTAATTATGGATTTGATGTATGCGGAGAATGCATTAAAAAAAATTATGCCAGATTTGAAGTTGCTTGGTTCGCTTGGAATAGATGTGATTAGAAATTATACAGTTCTGCTTGACTATACCGTTAATGAAATTATTCTTGACCCGGAGTATGCTTTTGAAAATCAAACAATAATTCCTATGAGTTGTGAAAAACTTCCTGTTATTGAGGTTGAAGCGGCGAATAGGACATGCCAATTTGTTTTAGACACTGGCGCAAATACATGTCTGTTGGGGCAAAGTTTTCAGGATGACCCGCAACTTATACTTGTTTCCGAAACGCAGAATATTGTTACTATTCCTATTGTACATGTGGGTGAAAATGATTACAAAAGTATCACCGCTACGATTTCAGATATAAGCGCAATTCAAAAAAGAGTATCTGTTGACGGAGTGATTGGCTACCAGATTTTATCGCCGCAGCGTTCTGTTTTAGACTTCAAGAATAATCGGATTATCATGGAAAAGCCTATAACCTCTTGTCTTTGATGGTGAGGGCAATAAGTGATAAATGTCTATAGAAAGTGAAAAAGAAGTGGGGGAGCCACTTCTTTTTCGATGAGGGGAGTATAAATAATTAATAAGGGGTTATACATAAGATACTTACGTACCTTACATGGGATATTATACAGTATGATATTCTAAATTGCAAGAGGTTTTTAAAAAAAATGTCGAAATGTGGTGGAGAGAATCAACTGGTAATTCAGTTTGACAAGGGGGGTATCAAGGGCTACAATCATTATATAAATATTATAGAATTGGAGATATGAATGAAGACTTTTCCTATTGTTGTGCCTTGTCATTTTGGACTTGAGGCGGTATTAAAGAGAGAAATTATTGATTTAGGGTATGATATTGAGCGTGTTGAGGATGGACGAATCACATTTCTCGGTGATGCGGAAGCACTTTGCAGAGCCAATGTTTTTCTTAGAACGGCTGAGCGTGTAATGATATGTGCAGGAAGATTTAAGGCATACACATTTGATGAGCTTTTTGAAGGAGTTAAGGCTATAGAGTGGGAGCAGTGGGTTCCTAAGGACGGTAAGTTCTGGGTAACGAAGGCTACTACGGTCAACAGTAAGCTTTTCAGTTCATCGGATATACAGTCGATTGTAAAGAAAGCCATGGTTGAGAGGCTTAAGACTTATTACAAGGTGAATTGGTTTGAGGAATCGGGAAGTGAGTATCCTATAAGGATTTTTAACTATAAGGATGAGGTAACTGTATGCATAGACAGCTCAGGGGATTCACTTCATAAGAGAGGCTACAGACCGGTAGCCGGAAAAGCTCCTATTTCGGAGACTCTGGCGGCTGCACTTATAATGCTGTCACCTTGGAGAAAGGACAGGATTCTTGTCGATCCTTTCTGCGGAAGCGGAACTATCCCGATAGAAGCTGCGATGATGGCGGCAAATATAGCGCCGGGAATGAACAGAAGCTTTACCGGGGAAAAATGGGATAATATAATCGGACGCTCAATGTGGTATGATTGTATAGATGAGGCAAATGATCTGGTCGATACATCCATAGAGACAGATATTCAGGGATATGATATTGATAAGGAGGTCTTAAAGACGGCAAGGCGCAATGCGGAGAATGCGGGTGTGTCGGGGCTTATACATTTTCAGGAGAGACCGGTTAAGGAGCTGAGCCATCCGAAAAAATATGGATTTATCATAACCAATCCGCCTTATGGAGAGAGACTTGAGGATAAGGAGACGCTTCCGGCTATCTATAGTGAATTCGGAAGACAGTTTGCGGCACTTGATTCATGGTCGGCATTTATGATTACCTCATATACGGAGGCTGAGCGCTATTTCGGACGTAAGGCTGATGCCAACAGAAAAATATACAATGGTATGCTTAAGACATATTATTATCAGTTTTTAGGGCCTAAGCCGCCTAGACAGGGAAAGCAGGAGAAAAATTGAGAAAATCAGTAAGATGGTATTTATCTGTGATGCTTGTGGTTATAGCATGCAGTATATGGGTTTTCATGGATGACTATAATCCGCAGGCAGTAAAGCAGGGAGCCTCAGGAATCACAAGAGATAGCAGATGGAATGGAATAATTGCAGGAAATATAAATTCCAGAGGGATAAAGCTGCAGATAGACGGCAAATCTGTAGCGTCAACGGCTGAACAGATTTTTTTTGACGATGAGTTACAATTGTATATATCATCGGAGGTTTTGTCGGAGTGGTTTTTATGTGCTGCTAATTTTTATAGCTCCAATCACCTTATTCTTGAAAAGTTTAATTCAAGGATAGTGTTGTCGGCAGGTCAGAAGACAATGATGCGCGATGACCAGAGCAGGGAATTGTCAACCAAGGTGTTATGCCGGAATAATCACATATATGTGCCTTCGCAGGTCATCGAGGAGGGCTTGTCATATGACTATACATGGGACGTTAACAGCAATACAGCCGCTTTTGTCAATATGAAGCCGGATGAGAGGGTATTTCCGTACATCTATGATTACCGTGCTGAGGGAAGAATGCCTGAGATAAAGAATCAGAGTACATTCGGAACCTGCTGGGCATTTGCCTCGCTCATGGCGTTGGAGACTACCCTCAAGCCGGAAACCAATATAGATTTCTCTGAGGATCATATGTCCATAAACAACAATTTCAGCATGACACAGAACGATGGTGGGGAATACACGATGGCTATAGCGTACCTCGCGTCATGGACAGGACCTGTTCTTGAGGAGGATGATCCGTATGGTGATGGGTATTCGCCGGAGGGACTTGAGGCTGTTGTGCACCTTCAGGAAGCACAGGTGCTTGAGAGCAAGAACTATGACAATATAAAAAAATCAGTGTTTTTGTATGGAGGTGTGCAGAGTTCACTTTATATGGAAATGCCCGACAGCAGGAGCACTTCCATATATTATGATGAAAATAAGTATTCCTACTGCTATATCGGACCGGAAAAGCCTAACCATGATATAGTTATTATAGGATGGGATGATACATATCCTGCCTCTAATTTTACGTTTGAACCGGAGGGTGACGGCGCATTTATATGTGCTAATAGCTGGGGAGAGGAGTTCGGCGATAGGGGTGTATTCTATGTTTCCTATTATGACAGTAATATAGGCGTCCACAATGTCATCTATACAGGAATAGAGGGCACGGACAATTATGACAATATATATCAGACGGATTTGTGCGGCTGGGTAGGACAGATTGGCTATGACAGGGATTACGCTTATTTTGCAAATGTGTATACCGCCAATGATGATGAGAGCCTCGAGGCGGTGGCATTTTACAGTGTGGCGCCTGATTCTTCCTATGAAATATATATTGTTGAGGACTTCAAGGATGAGGCTTCATTCAGTACGAGAAGACTCCTGACAAAGGGGACATTTGGCAATGCCGGATATTATACGGTCAAAATACCTGAGAAGGTGAACCTTGAGCAGGGGGGACGTTATGCGATTGTTGTGTATATCCAGACACCTAATTCAAAGCGCCCTGTTGCCGTAGAATATCGCGGCGATGCAGCAACGGCTTCGGTTGTGCTTGATGACGGAGAGGGGTATATAAGCCCACATGGTGATATCTGGATAAGGACTGAGGAGACTAAACAGTGCAATGTGTGTCTTAAGATGTTTACAAATAAAAGATAGAGGAGAAAAATATGAGGATAATTTTTGCAACCACGAATGAAGGAAAAATGAGAGAAATCAGAATGATTATGGCGGATCTGGGTGTTGAGATTCTGTCAATGAAGGAGGCAGGCTGCAGTCTTGACATTGTGGAGGATGGAAATTCATTCGAAGAGAATGCAATAATAAAGGCCAGAGCGGTGGCAGCACTAAGCAGTGATATAGTGTTAGCGGATGATTCAGGACTTGAGGTTGATTACCTTAACAAAGAGCCGGGAATTTATTCTGCGCGATATATGGGTGAGGATACACCTTACAGCGTGAAGAATAAGAGCATAATAGACAGACTTGACGGTGTGGAGGATGACAAGCGCACGGCACGCTTTGTGTGCGCCATAGCGGCTGTTTTTCCGGATGGTACGGTCAGAACTACAAGGGGAACGATAGAGGGAATTATAGCGCATGAGCCGATGGGAGAGAACGGCTTCGGGTATGACCCTATTGTGTATGTGCCTGAGTTCGGGCGCACCACAGCGCAGCTTACAGCAGATGAGAAGAACAAGGTGAGCCATAGAGGTAAGGCGCTTGCTGAGATGAAGAAATATATTAAGGAGTGGCTGTAGGAGATGGTATAGGTAATTGCAAAGCTCGTTCCTGCCGGTAAAAAGGTTGTGTAAAATTGTACAATGCACGGCTGCCACACACAGAGTCAACAATTACCTAAGAATAGCAATGAGCAGGTGAAAAAATTTATGAAGATACTTGTTGTGAGTGATACACATGGTTATAATACCAATTTATTCAAGCTTTTAGAGCAGATTAAGCCGATAGACATGTTGATACATTGTGGAGATTCGGGTGACCTTGCAGATTATATAGAGGAGTTCGTTGACTGCCCCGTTGTGATGGTGCGCGGAAATTGTGATATGTGCAGCCCTCTTAAGGGGGAGGAAGTGGTAGATGTGTGTGGCCACCGTATATTTGTAACCCACGGACACGCGTACGGGGTCAAATCAGGGCTTGGAAGGCTTATAGACAAGGCGGAGTCCGTCGGGGCAGATATTGCCCTCTATGGTCACAGCCATATTCCCGACCTCACATATATGAGGGGAATTAGCGCATTTAATCCCGGAAGCATTTCCATGCCAAGGCAGGAGGGAAGAAGATGTACCTACGGGACAATAGAAATCTCCGAAGATGGAAAAAAAGCGTACTGTTCTCTACACACCATATAGCCCGCAAAGCCCCTGTTTATGGGGCTTAAATAGTTGCAATTATTTGATTTTCAAAAAAATTAAAAAAATTTAAAAAAAGGTGTTGACTTTTTGCTGGTGTTATAATATAATCATTCTTGCGTCAAGGAAATAACGCAAAAGAAAATAAAAAGTACACCGGGGTGTGGCTCAGCTTGGCTAGAGCGCCTGATTTGGGATCAGGAGGTCGCAGGTTCGAATCCTGTCACCCCGACTGTATGCGGGTGTAGTTCAATGGTAGAACACTAGCCTTCCAAGCTAGATACGTGGGTTCGATTCCCATCACCCGCTTTTGCTATGAGAATAGCAATATGTGTCCATAGCTCAGCTGGATAGAGCAACGGCCTTCTAAGCCGTGGGTCGGGGGTTCGAATCCCTTTGGGCACATTTTTTAATACCATATTTACAATATGGTGTTAATAGGTCTTGGTTATAGACCAGATACTATGGTGGGTATAGCGCAGTTGGTAGAGCGTCAGATTGTGGCTCTGAAGGTCCAGGGTTCGAGCCCCTGTACTCACCCTTTATTTTTGGGCTATCGCCAAGCGGTAAGGCACAGCACTTTGACTGCTGCATTACGGTGGTTCGAATCCACCTAGCCCAGTTATGTGATGCATAATATGGGCCATTAGCTCAGGCGGTAGAGCACTTGACTTTTAATCAAGTTGTCCCGGGTTCGAGTCCCGGATGGCTCACTTGTTTTTCTCGGGTTCATTATGTGAATCGGAGATATTTTTTTACATTAGGGAGATTTCCCGAAATTAATATGCGGATATGGCGGAATTGGCAGACGCGCTAGACTTAGGATCTAGTGGGAGACCGTGCAGGTTCAACTCCTGTTATCCGCACTAGGTGAAGAAATGAGGACGATGGAATAGACCATCGTCCTTATTTCTTGCCCTACGGGCGTTTAGAAGGTGAACCGGTTCAAGGTCTCGGCTCCTAAAGTCACCTCGGTCGGTGTGCAAGATGACGTCCACCGGACGTCGCACACCCTGTTATCCGCACTAGGTGAAGAAATAAGGACGATGGAATGAACCATCGTCCTTATTTTGTGTTACATATTTGCGCGGTGCAGGGAATAATAACTTATGACAAAATTCGGGCAGGGGGAAATGATTTATGGTAGATTTGTTAAAGGTTTACGGTGATTGCTGGGGCGGGGAAGCCGGCGAATGGAATACTTCCCTGCAAAATAAATATCTGGAATATATGTTTGCGTGTTTTTTGGAGGAAAATTTTATAATTCATAATGATTTTGATATCCTGAATATAGGGATAGGCGCGGGATACTGGGACAGGTATCTATCGTATAAGGTAGGGAATGGCTCTTTGACTTCTGTTGATATTGACAGAGAGTGTACTGATAATCTGGCTGCGTGCCTTGAAAACGAAAATAATACCAATCCCATCAAGGTTATCTGTGCTGATGCGATTACCTATGATTTTGACAAAAAATTTGATTTGGTAACGATGGTCGGCTCAGCGGTTGCTGAATCCGGAAAGACAAAGGATATTATTTCCAAAGCTATTTCGTTGATTAAGGAGGAAGGGGCATTATATCTCCAGATACTGCATAAGGCTGCCGATTTCGATATAGATGCATTTTGTGGGGAATACAATGTCCGTATAGACAAAAGACTTGTGGATGACAAATATGGTATTCATTGCGAATATTATAAGATAACAAAATGTTAGGGATTATTGCGACATACATTAAAAACAAAATATGGCTATTTATCATTCTGATTATGTAGGGTTGTTTATGAATGTATATGAACAGGTTGAAAAGAATATAGATGAACTAGTAGACAATAATGTGGATTTGGCTTGATAATTTTCAAATTTTCGGCTAAAATGTTATGGTAATGCAAATTAGCCGAAGGAGGACATGATGAATTATATATCAAGAAATCTTGAAAAGGTTGTTGCTGAGGTTACTAAGGAATATCCTGTAGTGTTGGTGACCGGTCCAAGACAGGTCGGAAAAACTACAATGATGCAGAAACTGATGGAAGGCACCGGGAGAAGTTATGTGTCTTTGGATGATTTGAATGAGAGAAGTATAGCTAAGAATGACCCGGAATTATTTCTGCAGCTGCATAAGCCGCCGGTACTGATTGAGTTTAAGTAGGGAAAAAACGCTCGGAATGACCGAAAACACTGGATTTACAGGAAGCGTGGTTGCAAATTGGTTGCAAAAAAGGGTTATCAATTTGTTATCAGAATGATTTTAATATGTAGATAGGGAATGCCGCAGAGGAATCTGCGGCATTTGTTGTAGGTAGATGATATCATGGAATAAATAAGATTAGTGTGCTAGAATGAAGTTATAAGTAAAATGATAGAAAGGAAACTTGATATGTCAATAATTTCGATTAACGCGCGAAGCAGTATCAGAATTAAAGGAACGAAGGTGGTATATTTTGATCCGTTTAAGATTGCGGAGGAGAGACATGACGCAGATTTTATTTTCGTGACGCATGAGCATTATGACCATTTTTCACCGGAAGATATTAGAAAAGTTTCTAAAGAGCAGACGATATTAGTTGCACCATATAGTATGAAACAGGTTGTATGTGAACAAGTCGGTAAAATGGTAAGTTGTGTAGAGTATATTAACGCTGAGGAGTCTGGAACCGAATTAAATCGAGAGGACATTTTGATAAAATGGGTACCAGCGTATAATATTAACAAGCCATTTCATACAAGGGAAATGGGATGGGTAGGATATGTTGTAACCCTTGATGGTGAGACATATTTCGTGACAGGAGATACTGATGCGAATGAAGATAACATAGATGTGCAGTGTGATATTTTGCTTGTGCCTTGCGGCGGAAAATATACTTTTGACGTTAAGGAAGCTGCTGAGTTTACACAAAAGATTAAACCTAAAAAGGTTATACCGACTCATTACACGGATGTAATTGGAGAGTCTGAGGTTGGGGATAGATTCAAAAGAGCAACCATGGAATTGTCGCAAGATATTGAGATTGAAGTAATGTTATAAGAACGAATTTAATAAAGAGTTTTAAATGTAGGAGTGAACATATATGATACGTGGCATTGCCATTATGGGATTGAACGGGTGCGGAAAATCTACACTTGCACATACTATTGCAAAAAGACTTGATTTTTATGAGATGGATGTAGAAGATTATTATTTTCCGGAACAAAAGAACTCTCGCCAAGCTGTTCTGGAACAACAATATGATGTTAAATGTGAGTATAAAGGGGAACTTCCGTATTCTATGCCACGCTCAGCAAAAGAAGTGCAGGAAATGATCCGTAATGACATAGAAAAGCATCCGCAGTTTGTTATTTCTGGCGTAACAATGAATTGGGATGAGGATATATTGTCTGTGATAGATGTAGCATTTATTCTTGAGGTTCCTGCGGAGGAACGGGTGAAGCGGGTACAACATCGGGAAGAGGTTAGGTTTGGTTCACGTGTTATGTCTGGCGGAGATATGTATGAGCAGCAAAAGGCATTTAGAGAAATTATTGGTAATAGAAGCAACGAACGGGTTGAAGAAAGTGCCAATAGGTTGCATTGTAAGAAAGTGAGATTAGATGGTACGAAAAGCATTGAAGATAGTATCGGTCGTATTATGTGTGTATTAGAGGAAATTGGTATAGGGTGAGTGCCGCAGAGTGTATCTGCGGCATTTCTTGCAGTTAGAAGGATGTAAAAAAAGCAAAAACGGAAAGGTTTTTCGGAAAAGTCGCGTTATTATATAAGTGTAGCTACAAAAAAACGGAAAGGAGTGTAAGCGTGTACAGAGAAATAATACAAGATAGTATTGACTATATTGAAGAAAACATCAAATGTGATATTTCGGCAGCGGAATTGAGCGAAAAAGCCGGATTTTCATTGTTCAACTATTATAGATTGTTTCAGACTGCAGTTGGAATGCCTGTAATGCAGTAGATATTAAGGCGCAGATTGCTGAATGCCATTTATGACATAGAATGTGGAAATAAAATGATTGATGTGGCATTGTTATATGGTTTTGAAACCCATGCCGGTTTTTACAAAGCATTTGCACGTGAATTTGGATGTACACCTGCACAGTACTTGAAACTGCATAGGGTGAAAAAGCCTTATAGAATCAATATTGTTAAGGAGGAACATGTAATGGTTACACATAAAAAAGCGACAAGTATTTTAAAGAAGTGGGGATTGGAGAATGAAACCATTTCTGATATTTACTACGGAGGAAGCGGTAACAGGAATGAGAATGCTTTCTATATTGGCAAGGACTATGTTTTAAAATTTTCAGCAAACTTGGGTAAACTTAAGAATCACATTACCATTTCGAAAGCATTGGAAAATGCGGGATTGTTTGCAGCGACACCGGTGAAAACTTTGGAAGGAGAGGAATATATCGCAGATGGAGAGCTATATTTTTGCTTATCAAAACGCTTGGAAGGTCAGCAGATAAAGATTAACAACATGTATGAAGATGATTTGGTAGAGAATGCTCGTTTCGTAGGCGAAGTGATAGGGCAGCTCAGTAAAGCATTGGAAAATGTGGAGGTATTGGTGAAAGATGCCAATATCTATGAGAGTGTCAAAAACTGGGCGATTCCGCAACTAAGAGGAAAGATTAATGTATCGGAAGAGGTTTTTGCGGATTATGTAGAAAACTTTGGAAAGATATTGAAGAATCTTCCTGTACAAGTGATTCACAGGGACCCTAATCCCGGAAATATCATTGTAGCTGAAGATAAATGGGGATTCATTGACTTTGAATTGAGCGAAAGAAATATCAGAATTTTTGACCCTTGCTATGCGGCAACAGCTATTCTGTCAGAAAGTTTTGAGTTTGGAAATGAATCCAAATTAGCGAAGTGGATTCAGATATATAAAAACATCATCTACGGATATGATGATGTAGTAAAACTTGCAGCTGCAGAGAAAAAAGCAGTGCCGTATGTGGTTTTGTCCAATCAGTTGATTGCACTTGCCTGGTTTGAAGGGAAGGAAAAGTACCAAGAAATATTTGAAATCAACAAAAAGATGACGGAATGGCTTGTGTCTGTATGGAGAGAGTTAAGTGTCGAGTGAGAATACGATTTATAATCGATTGTTCTTGAAATGAGTTGGATATTGTATTAATGCCGCAGGATGCGACTCGCTCCTGCGGCATTTCTGATTTTGAGGCTCTTTTAAGCAGGGGAATCCACTTTCCAGAGCGCTCAGATAGAAAAGAAAATCCCAGACCGGTATTTTCTTTTCATCATCGCACTTCTGTCAAGTATTTACGGTTGTGGCAGATGATAGGGCAAGTTTCGCAAAATGGCAAGCCACTTTTGCACCGGACCAGCGGTGACGCTGTTCCTAAACTTGCAAGGGAGTGCTACTCCCTTTGAACCTACGGCAAGAGTTTCACTCTCTGCACACTGGAGCACACCGATAGTATGGCTGGAATTACAGAACGTCCACCGGAAGTTCTTCCATCCCATCCATCCTATCAGTTAGAGGCGTTGCCTCTGCACTCCACCATAAGGTTTCGCACCTTTTGAATTACCGCGAAAAACTACGAAAGGAGCAGAAAATTATGCGTAAAAGAAACAGAACGATATCCATCCGAGTATCGGGATTGCATTGTTTATTTGGGTAATGGGAATGTAAAGGATTATTGGAAGTAGAAAAAAGTCTAATGAATTGATTGCATATAGGTTCATTAGACTTTTATGTTTATAGAAAGTGGTGCCGTGAGCAGAAAAATATGATGTTTTATGAATAAGAACAAAAACTTTGCATACAATGTTATAAAAAATAACAAAATCAGAAAAGTTATTGACATTTGGGAGGCGAAGTGATAGTATGACAATGGAGGTGCATGAAATGTTTACTTATATCAAGATGAAAAATTTTATGTCGTTTAAGGATGTAATGTTTGATTTTAAAAATGGAAGTAAGGGTGCCAAAAAGTTTATTTCTATCTATGGAGAAAATGGCAGTGGAAAATCAAATTTTGTAACATGCATAGATTGGTTGAGAAAATCCATTGATTCTTTTCAAATGGTAATGGAAACAGAAAAAATTATGGAAGTTGTTAAGGAGAAGGAACTTCCACAAGATTTCTTGGAAATGCTGTTAAATAGTACGAATATCCCAAAATATCGAGATGATTGTAGGATGATAGAGTGTAGTGAACCTACTACTGTTGAATACGGCTTTCAGATAAATGGACACGAGGGATATTATATAGTGTCTTTTGGGGAAAGATTTATGTATGAAAAGCTTTACTATTTTACAGGAAAGCAAAGGGGTGTTTTGTATGAAATAGATTATACTGGTGAGACGCCCAAAATTGAGTTCTCAAACAAGCTTTTTAAAGACAAAAAGGTTGAGGCAGAGATTAGAGATGAGATAAGTAAGTATTGGGGTAAGCATACATTATTAAGTATTTTCAAGAGAGAAAGAGACGAAAAAAATGAAGAGTATATTAAGGAAAACTATTTAACTTATGTGTATGACATAATTAAGATGTTGAAAGATACAACGATTCATTGTAAGCGGACTTCATCATCTGGTAGTGAAATAAGTGCAGGTAAGCCGACAAATGTTTTGAGAAATTTGAAAGAGGGGAAAGTAAAGAAAACAGATGAAGAATTATTAGAACGTTCCGAGAGGATAATACGAGATTTCTTTACACAAGCGTATGCAGATATTAAGGATGTTTATTACGAAAGACAAGCTGAAGATGAAGTTTTAGTGTACAAATTGTACGTTAAAAAAATGATTGGCGGAAAGGTAAGGACAATTCCTTTTTCAAGAGAGTCGGCAGGTACGCAGCGTATTCTAGAAATTATTCGTTCTTTATTGGGTGTATTTTGTGGAGTTACGGTTGTTTATGATGAGATTGACGATGGCATTCATGACTTGTTATTGAAAAATATATTAGAATCAATGATTGATGATATTACAGGTCAGCTCATTATTACAACACATAATACGTATATGTTAGAAAGTATTGACATCAAATCTGTATATTTGATTAATGTTGATTATCTCGGTAATAAAGAAGCTAAATGCTTGGATAAGTATCCAAGAATTCAAGGAACAAATAATCCAAGAATTATGTACTTGAAAGGATTGTTTGGAGGAGTTCCGATAGTTGATATATTAGATTATGATGCGATATTGCAAGAACTTGATGGAGATGTAGATGTAGAGGAGGGCGAGTAATAATGCCTAACAATACATTGAATTATACAAGATGTGCAGTTATAGTTCATGGAAAGTCTGAGTTTGCTTTGGTAAAGTACATTTACACGAATTTGCATTTGCCTGTAAAGATTATTTCAAAGGACAAAGGGCGAAGTAGTATTCAGATTAATGGACTCTTGGATTTCTTAAATAAAAAGCCGTTTAAATCATTGAAGGATTTTGCTAATGAGTACTCGGTAGAGTATGACAAAAAAGCAAAGAAACTGATAAATTTCAAACTCTTCATTATAATGGATACTGATGATTGTAATGAAACTACGAAAGAGAAATACATAACCGGAAAATTGTTTGAGGGACATCCATTAAAGGAGTATATTATTCCTGTTTATAATATTTCCAATTTGGAAGACGTAATGTTAAAGGCAGGAATAATGGTAAAAAGAATAGAGGATTCTCAAAAAGGTTCATATTACAGCAAGATTTTTCCGATCAATACTGAACCATTAAGTGTTGATACGATGAATCAGGTTAGAGAATTTGCGAGAAAGATAAAGGGTATCAAGGAAACAAACATGTTAGCATTTGTCGAATATTGCTTCCAACAATTACCGGGAGAACAGCTATGGAAAGAGAGGTGAGAAATGAGATATTGAATTATAGAGTGGACAAGATAAAAGGCTGAAGTTGCCGCTTCAGCCAAAAGATAAATGACCAATAGATGGCCAAAATGTATACACATCTATTTTAGCATCTGATAGTCTACTTTACAATCCCTAAATAAAAAAACAACAAGGTTTCGGTCATTTACTTTTTACATAGAAAGCTGGTTTTGTCGACCGGTTTATTTAGTATACCTAAAATGGAGGAAGAGAATGAAGTTAAAAGTATCAAAAGAATCCCAAAGTGGATTAAATACAGAATTTGTTAACGTAGAAACGGGTAGACATATCTCATTAGAGCATGCTGTTACACAAATAAAAAAAGGTAATAAAAGTTATGAAAATTACCAAGTTGTAAATAAGGCGAACGGCACAACTTATATCCGCTCAATTGCGGATCGTAGTGAAAAGAATAATATTGAATCCTAGATAGTTGTTACTCTGGTACCTTGGGCACAATTAGCACGTTGGGACAAAATACATCAATTATTGGTGAAGGTGTAACAATATTAACAGCTAGTCATTCAACAGAAACTTCTGTTGAAATAAATGGTCATGGGTTATTCACGTCACTTTTGTTAGAAGCACTTAAAGGTGGCGCGGCTGATGTGACGGGGCATATATCATTAGGCGGAATATATGCATATATTGACAAAGCTTTGGGATCATGGGAGCAGCGCCCTGTATTTAAAACGAATGTGACACGCTTTACATCGTTAAAAGATGTAGTTCCACAGATAAATATTTCAATAATTCGAAATATATGTACATATTTCGAAGAGGAAAATAGTGTTTTGCCACTTGACCCATCTTTTGAACCGACAAATACCCCGGCAGATCATCATGAGTTATTGGAACCGTATGCGACTGAACAGAATATGAAAATATTTGCGGAATTACAAAAATTAGAGGGTGTCGGATTAGTTGTACCGGTTGAGGAAGAGCATATGTATTTTGCAGCAATGAGGTCAAAAGGATGTGAATTGACTTCTATCGGAAAACAGTATTGGCGATTGGTTAACAAAGGTGCTATTTAAGGGAGGAAATGAAAATGGCAAAAAGAAGAACTTTTATCAGCTTTGATTTGGCATTGGTATCTAATGTAGGAATGCTAATGCATTTGATAGAACTTGAACTTAATAGTGAGCAGGAAGATTTGATAGGATAGTAAACAAATGTTGAAATGACATCAGTTGCGGTTGCATCATGGTTGCAAAAATCCTCAAAAACCCAAATAATCCATAGAATAAATGGAATTTCTATACAACATCTAGTGCCAAAAGAAAATCTGCCTTACTAAATACAGTACTAATTATTGATGAGGTTCAGTATGCACCAGAATTGTTTACCTATATAAAAATATATGTGGACAGGAATCACAATCCGGGAGATTTCTGGCTCACCGGCTCACAGGTATTTAAGTTGATGAGAGGCGTGCAGGAATCATTGGCAGGGAGAGTTGCGGTATTGTCGTTGACATCATTGTCACAGGCAGAGATATGTAATGGGAAAATGGAACCGTTTACAGTTGATATAGAAGCTTTATTAACAAGAGCTAAGGAGAGAAAGCCGGCAGATGCAAGGGAAATATTTGATAGGATATTTAAAGGTTCAATGCCGGCGATTGTGAGTGGAAAAAATAGCAACAGCCAGATTTTTTACAGCAGTTATTTGACTACCTACATTGAAAGGGATGTAAAGGAATTATCTGATGCCATAGATTCATTGAAATTTCTGAATTTTATTACTGCTGCTGCGGCAAGATGCAGCCAGATGCTTAATATAGCCGATATAGCCAGAGATGCGGATATCAGCCAGAAACAGGCGAAAGACTGGTTGGGAATATTGGAAACTCTTGGAATTATATTTTACCTACATCCATACTCAAATAATCTGTTAAAGCGCCTTGTAAAGACACCAAAGTTATATTTTTATGATACGGGGCTTGTATGTTATCTTACTAAGTGGAGCAGTGCAGAAACTTTGGAAAGTGGAGCTATGAACGGAGCCGTTTTGGAAAATTATGTTGTTGCCGAGATAATGAAAACCTACTTAAACAGTGGCAAAGAGCCGTTTATGTATTACTATAGGGATAAGGATGCCAAAGAGATAGATATTGTGTTAGAACATGATGGTGTACTTAATCCGTTGGAGATTAAGAAATCATCAAATCCCGGCACGGAGCTGGTTAAGGTGTTTGATTTGCTTGATAAATCCTCAACACCACGTTCAAAGGGGGCTGTTCTGTGCATGAAGCCGGAGCTGTCGGCGATTGACAGGGACAATTATGTTATCCCGATATGGATGATATAGGAGAGGTGAATTCCTGCGAAGCTGATAACAGTTTGTGATATAACAATATAAAAAATACGCCGATGTTTCATCCACCGGCGTATTTTTGTATATTCTTATTCTAGTTCTTAAACGAATCCTTAAGATGAAAATTATCCTTGCCGTTCCGCTTTACTTCGTACAAGGTCTTGTCCGCCCATGCGAGGAAATCCCAGATACGGTTAGCAGGGTTAGGAACCTTGTTGAGGCAGCCCTGGGATAAGGTTATATAGCTCTTGCCGTCCGGATTTGAGTCCGGAATGGAAATCATGCTTATTTCATGCTTGAGCAATTCCATGATATCGCATATTTCACTGTTCTGCTTATTAAAGTAAATGATAACAAATTCGTCTCCGCCGTATCTGGCAGTGAATACATCCTCATATTCATCGGAGATTCTTCTAAGCACATCGGCTACAGCACTCAGATAGCGGTCACCCTCAATATGTCCATAGCTGTCATTGATATTCTTGAAGTAATCAATGTCAAGAATCTCCACACCGATTGTGCAGTTGTTCTTTAGGGCACGCGTGAGGGTGGTTTCTGCAAAGTCATTGAGATAGGCACGATTAGGCAGCCCTGTGAGAGCATCGTGCTGGGACTGTGAGAGAAGTGCCTCGTTGCGATGGATAAGGTCATAGTGCTGTTTATGGATGAGCTGATTCTCGTGGTGAATCTGCTCTGCACGGAAGGTTTCCCTGCATTCGAGTGTACGCTGTCTGGAGTACAGGTTGAAAAGCATAAGGGAGTATTTTGTAAAGGCTTCGTTATCATGATGCGAGACAGCAGCCTCAATTCTCATTTCAAGGAGTCTGCAAAACAGATAGTGAGGAGCATGCATTGATTCGGACTTGATTATAAAGTCATCTAACAGTGCGGTGTAGTCGCTGTCGGAGCAGAGCTTTTCCTTGATGTGTATGTATGCGATTATGTCATCGGCAAAGGTTGTGAAATTGGTAAGCTCGTTGATGGCCGTATCTGTAAGCTGCATATACTTTTCTGCTGATGCCCGGTTACCATTATGGTAAAAAAGTGTCGCAAGAAAATTAGAGATAACAAATGTTTCATGCTCAATGTTATGCCTGTCCATCTCATCCATATATGAAATTATTTCCTCATAATTTTTGATAAGCTCAGCTTCATCCCCGGAAGCTATCAGGCAGAAGCCGCGGTTACACAGTACATACAGCATTGCACACATCGCGTCCAATGGTCTGTCAGCCATACATTTTTTGGTGTACTTTATGGCTTCGGTATAGTGGTATAGTGCCCTGTCAAAATTCTCGGTGCGGTGGAAAATGTCGGCAAGATTAGATTCTGCCATTCCGCGGACATAATCAAGCTGATATTGAATGCATGTGTCTATACTATATAGCAAATAATCAACAGCCTTAGCGGAATCACCGATTGCCTGTGTGAACAATCCAAGTATATTGTAGGAGCGGGCTATGAATTCATATTCATGAGCCTTCTGCTGGTACTTGATTCCTTCCAGTGCACAGCGTATTGCCTCTTCGTGATTGTTATCGTTAGAGTAGTAGTGCATGAGGCAGAAATATGCCAGCGCAAATAAAAAGTCGGACTGCTCCTCAGAGGCACATGCAAGCAGCTTTTCACAGAAAGGTTTATATGCAGGTCGCTCAGGGGTCTTAAGCATAAAAAAATTATCCTGAACATCATGTATACGTGCCTGAATTTCAGGAGAAAAGCTGTCTGTATTGGTGTTGCAATTTTTGGTTGGATTTAACATAATTCGTTCCCCGTTACAATAAAATAAAAATCTTGAGAGATAAAATTCTATACATTACTAAATTAGTATGATTATACACAAAAAAAATTAAATATACAATATTTTTTATTTGACTAAGGTACAAAATAATATAAAATTATATTAATAATGGGTAGATAATTAAAAAAATAATTTTATTAACTTCATAATATTGCATACTTAAAATATAGCGGTTTTATGACAGCCAAATTCAGAATGGAGTGTGGACATGCAGAGGAAAAAATATGTTATGGCACTTGATCAGGGGACAACCAGCTCAAGGTGTATTCTTTTTGACAGGCAGGGAAATGTGGTCAGTATGGCACAGAAGGAGTTCACCCAGATATATCCTAAGACAGGCTGGGTGGAGCATGATGCGATGGAGATATGGTCATCCCAGTATGGTGTTGCGGCTGAGGCTATGGCGAAGATTGGTGCTGATGCAGGGGATATAGATGCGATTGGAATAACCAATCAGAGAGAGACGACCATCGTGTGGGACAGGAACACCGGGGTGCCGGTGTACAATGCGATATGCTGGCAATGTCACAGAACTGCGGACAGAATTGATGAGCTGAAGGCGCAGGGCTATGATAAGCTGATAAAGAGCAAGACCGGACTTGTGCCGGATGCGTATTTCAGTGCGACCAAGATAGGCTGGATACTTGACAATGTGGAGGGCGCGAGGAAAAAGGCTGAAGCAGGGGAGCTGCTTTTCGGAACTGTCGATACATGGCTTATATGGAAGCTTTCCAAGGGAAGGATATTCGTGACGGATTATACCAATGCTTCACGAACAATGCTGTTTAACATACATACGCGAAGCTGGGATGATGAGCTTCTGGAGCTTTTTGGAGTGCCGCGCAGCATGCTGGCGCAGGTAAGACCTTCAAGCTGTATATATGGCACGACGGATGAGGGACTTTTAGGTGGTGAGATTAAGCTCGCAGGGGCAGCAGGAGATCAGCAGGCGGCATTGTTCGGGCAGTGCTGTTATGGTGAAGGCGATGTGAAGAACACGTATGGGACAGGCTGTTTTCTGCTGATGAACACGGGAAAGAGAGCCTTTGAGTCTGAGAATGGCCTGATAACAACCATAGCGGCAGATACGGATGAGGAACCAAGCTATGCACTGGAGGGAAGTGTGTTCGTTGCCGGTGCTGCGATACAGTGGTTGAGAGATGAGATGCGCATGATAGATAGCTCGGCACAATCAGAGGAATATGCAAAGGCGGTGCCGGATACCAATGGGGTGTATGTGGTTCCGGCATTTACAGGACTTGGTGCGCCATATTGGAATCAGTATTGCAGGGGAATGGTCGTAGGAATAACCAGAGGGTGCAGCAAGGAACATTTTGTGAGGGCAACACTTGAATCGCTTGCATATCAGACGCATAGTGTTCTTAAGTCAATGGAGCAGGATACAGGACTTGCGATAAGCAGTCTGAGGGTTGACGGCGGGGCAAGTGCCAATGATTTTCTGATGCAGTTCCAGGCCGATATTTTAGGAGCTGATGTGCTAAGACCTGAGTGCATTGAGACTACGGCGCTTGGAGCGGCATATCTTGCCGGCCTTGCGACAGGGTATTGGCAGAGCAGGGAGGAGATTGAGAAGAACTGGCAGCTTTCACATAGGTTCGTACCTTCAATGTCCGATGCTATAAGGCAGGAGCGGCTAAAGGGCTGGGACAAGGCTGTAAGATGTGCACTTATGTGGCAGGATTGAATATATATTGAGAAAATAGAAGAGATATGGTAGAATATTTTCAAAATTTAATGCGTTGACATGATGAACAGAAGAGTTATAAATGTATCAATTTTAAAGTCAATTAATGATACAATGGTTCAGCATGGAAAGCTATAATATTAGGAGGCAGCTATGGATATTGTATGTTTGGATTTGGAGGGAGTTCTCGTACCTGAGATATGGATTGCATTTGCAAAGGAGAGCGGAATTGATGAGCTTAAGAAGACAACAAGGGATGAGCCGGATTATGATAAGCTTATGAGATGGCGCATAGGGGTCTTAAAAGAGCATGGTCTGGGGCTTAAGCAGATACAGGATGTAATTGCTAAGATTGACCCGATTCCGGGTGCAAGGGAATTTCTTGATGAGCTGCGTTCCCTGACACAGGTTATCATTGTGTCTGATACATTTTCACAGTTTGCCAAGCCGCTTATGGAGAAGCTGGGCTGGCCTACGATATTCTGCAATTCGCTTGAGGTTGCACAGGATGGAGAGATAACAGGTTTTAAGATGAGGTGCGAGCAGTCAAAGCTCACTACGGTAAAGGCACTCCAGTCGATTGGGTTTGATACAATAGCAAGCGGTGACAGCTATAATGACCTTGGCATGATTAAGGCAGGCAAGGCGGGGTTCCTTTTTAAGAGTACGGATAAGATTATTGCCGATAATCCTGATATTCCGGCGTATGAGACCTACGAGGAGCTTATGACAGCCATAAAGGCTGTGATTGGCTGAGTGGATTTTATATAACGATATAATTTAAAAGATACATTATTGCGCTTTGGAAGGGTAATTCGGACATGATAAAATGGAGAAGGTTATTAACAACACTGTGTGTGGGGACGGTGTTATTGACAGCATGTAATAAGAATGATGATGTTGCAATAATTATCACTACAACGCAGAACGAGTCAACAATACAGACGACAACGCCGGAGGAGACGACAACGCCGGAGGAGACAACAACGCCGGAGGAGACGACAACGCCGGAGGAGACGACAACGCCGGAGGAGACGACAACCCCGGAGGAGACGACAACACCGGAGGAGACGACAACGCCGGAGGAGACGACAACACCGGAGGAGACGACAACCCCGGAGGAGACCACAATGCCTGAGACACAGACGGAGACAGAACCGGCTACCCTGTCGGAAGATGAGAGAAGGGCGTTATTAAATCAGGAGGCTGCGCAGGCGGTTCCGGGGATTGTATGCTGGGGGGATTCGCTCACGTATGGCTATGGGGGCAACGGCGAGAGCTATCCGGGTACGCTGCAAAGGCTTATAGATGAGAGGCTTATTTCCGGAATACCTGTTGTGAATAATGGTGTGTGTGTTGAACAGACGTACACTATCATGGCAAGGGCCGGAGTATGGCCGATGATGGTTGATTCATTTGTCATGCCATCCGGCATTACTCCGGTTGAGATACATGTAAACTTGAAAAATGGTATGTATACCAACCTGACATGTTTTGGCGATGCGGGACTTAACCCGGTCACAATCGCAGGTGTCCGGGGGATTCTTACAAGTTCATACCATGAAGATGATTATGGGTACTGTTATTTTACCAGAATAGAGCCGGGTGAGGAGGTTTATGTGGAATATGGTACACCAATAGAACCTGCCAGTGTAAACATGTATGAAGACTACATTAATGTGATATTTATGGGTGAGAACGGATATTTTCACTCCGCTGATGATCTTGTATTGCAATATCAGAGCTTTATAGAGGGAAGAGGTCTTACAAGATACATACTGATTGGTCTGACTACGGGTGACAACAATGGCAGGAGCGTGCTTGAACAGAAAATGACTGAGAGCTTCGGGGACCACTATATAAATATGAGAACGGAACTTGTAAGCAGAGGTCCGGATATTGCGGGGTTAGAGCGAAGCGTGGATGATTGGTATAATATTCAGGAGGGTATTGTCATGAGATATTTAATGTCGGATGATATACATCTTAATGAGTATGGATACCGTGCGGCGGGAACGATTGTGTATGAGCGCATGGAGGCGCTGGGGTATTTTGATGGGGTTAAGAATGCCATTGCGAAGTATGGGAATTAAATTTCCAATATAATTTAAATATAATTTAATGGAAAATGAATTTTTGCAGTTGACTATTTATAATTTGACAGGAGGAGTCAGAGTGTCGAAAATAGATTTTATAAGGACAGTGCCTGAGAGTGTAGGGCTGTCAAGCGAAAAGATATGTGAGTTTGTCAACAGGCTTAACAGCGCAGAGATACCATTACACAGTCTTTTGGTTATAAAGGATGACAGACTTGTGTTTGAGGGGTATCAGAAGCCTTATGGACCGGAGGGGCTTCATAGGATGTTCTCCGTGACAAAGAGCATGGTGTCACTTGCGATAGGGTGTCTTGCAGATGAGGGAAAGATTTCACTAGATGACCATATTATAGATTATTTCCCTGAAAAGCTTCCCGAAAATGTACATCCGTACATGATGGCGCTGACAATAAGGAACATGCTCACAATGAGGGCTGTACACAGTAAGACCACCTACAAGCTTGAGGGCTGCACGGACTGGGTAGGTTCCTTCTTCACAACGCAGCCATCGCATTATCCGGGAACATTTTACATATATGATACATCATCGACACATGTGCTTGCGGCACTGGTTGAGAAGCTGTCCGGGAAATCCCTGCTCGGCTATCTGAGAGAACGCTTTCTGGACGATATAGGGTTTTCAAAGGAGGCATATTGTCTGAAGGATCCTATGGGTGTATCTATGGGAGGTTCGGGACTTATGGCGTCACCTATGGATATGGCAAGGGTTATGTACCTTGTGATGAAGGGCGGAGAATACGGCAAGGTAAGGTATATTCCGAAGGAGTATCTGGAACAGGCTCTTGACAGATGGTCGGATAACTATATTTTCGGGCAGACCTTTGAGGAAATGCAGGGCTACGGATATCAGTTCTGGAGGACAACGCATGACGGCTATGCATGCTTCGGTATGGGAGGACAGCTTGGAATATGCCTTCCGGAGAAAAATATGCTTATAGTAACAACCGCGGATACGCAGGGCAGACAGGGCGGAGTGCAGATTATATATGATACCTTGTGGAACACAATACTCCGCGGAACACCTGGTGGGAGCAGGCAGGGCAGCAGCGGTAATGAAGTGGCTGTCCGGGGCTGTAATTCTGGCAGTCCTGACAGGAATAATGACGGCTGGTATGAGCTGCCGCAGGTATTTTTAAAGGGTGTGAAGCAGGATGAGCTTCAGCGCAGCGTTGACGGCAGGACTATCAAGGTGCCGGAAAATGAGAATGGTTTTAAGTCCTTCAAATTATCTTTTGAGGCTGATGGAGGATGCCTTACCTATGAGAACGGCACCGGTGTGCATTGCCTTCAATTTGGCATAGGGCACAACGCTGAGACAGTGTTCCCTGATTATGGACATAGGGCGCTGGTGAGCGCGGCATGGAAAAATGAGAATACATTTCTTATATATGCACAGATTATTGATGAATACGTGGGAAAGGTATTTATGAGCTTTTCCTTTGCAGGTGCGCATGTGGGAATCATGTTAAAAAAGATAGAAGAGACTTATTATAAGGAATTTAATTTATTGACAAGTGGAGAATTGCAGTAAAATAATGAATGACGCAGGCAACGGAATTACAGAACAGGCAGCAGCACATGAAGAAGAAAAAAAGAAAAAGCAGCTTAGCAGAGTCCGGGAGATTGAGAGAACTATCGTAAAGACATATAGAAAAGATATATGGGGACGTTTTGTAAAGGCTGTTGAGCGGTATGAGCTTATAAATGATGGAGATTGTATTGCAGTGTGTGTGTCCGGAGGAAAGGATTCGGCGCTGCTTGCAAAGCTTATACAGCTGTATCATAGATACGGCGTGAAGAAGTTCGATGTGAAGTTCCTTTCAATGGATCCGGGGTACAGCGAGTTCAACCGGCAGCGGTTGGAGGGCAATGCGAAGTTTCTTGACATACCGCTTCAAATTTTTTCCACCAATGTATTTGAGGCAGTGGATGACACTTCGACCTCACCATGCTTTATATGCGCGCGCATGAGGAGAGGTTATCTCTACAGGCGTGCAAAGGAACTCGGCTGTAACAAGATAGCCTTGGGACACCATTACGATGATGTTATTGAGACTATACTTATGAGCATGCTGTACGGAGCGCAGGTTCAGACTATGCTGCCGAAGCTTCCAAGTGACAATGTGGAGGGGATGGAGTTAATACGCCCGCTCTACCTTGTGCGGGAGCAGGATGTTATAGCATGGGCTGACTACAATGGGCTTGAGTTTTTAAGATGTGCCTGCTCCGCGACACAGAATCTGGATAACAAGGCATTCACAACGAAGCGTGCTGAGATTAAGAAGCTTATAGCGACGCTCAAGGAGACGAATCCGCTTGTGGAGAGCAATATATTTGGCAGTGTTGAGAATGTTAATTTAAGAAAAATAATCGGATACCAGAAGGATGGACAGCGCAGAACCTTTCTGGACGACTATCCAGGGCATGATGGAGGCTGAGTATGGAGAAGGAAAAGAAAGAGAAGCTTGTTCAGATAGCACAGATAGGAACAGTTGTGGCGTATGTGTTCCTGATTCTGCACTCAACGGTCGGTGAGTATGTCAAGCTTATGAAGAAGAATATACGAAAGGAAGCCAAGAGGAAGGATAAGCTTAAGAAGCAGAAATATGCTAAAAAGAAGAGAGAGCTAAAAAGGCGTAAGAAAAGGCAGTGACTTTTTCGGAGAAGCTTTAAGCAGTGTTAAAATTAAAAAATGGTGATATTGGGAGCAGTATTTAAAGTAGTATTTGAATAGTGAAATTTGAATGGCAGAATTTTAAAAGGCGATGTTTGGGTTGAGATATTTAGACAGAGGCAGGCATTTAAAGCGCCGGGAAGTTAAAAGCCGTGCAGGAGGGGTAAATCCTGCACGGCTTTTTTGCAGCACCTACGCTGCCGGAAAGGAGGTAACTTATTGGTGGCAGTACTGCAGGCAATGCCTGCAGTATGCAGGTGTATAATAATGAATGAAAAAATTATGTAAATCAGATAAGTGACTCATAAAGCTTAGTGATGTCCTCAACGCTGGTATCTCTTGGGTTACCCGGACGGCAGGCATCATCATAAGCGGACTGTGCAAGGAAAGGAATGTCCTCTCTCTTTACGATGTCCTTGAGGTTAGCAGGGATACCAACATCATGTGAGAGCTGCTTAACAGCATCTATAGCTGCCTTGCGGTACTCCTCAACTGTCATGTTCTCTGTGCCCTCAACACCCATAGCCTTAGCGATATATTTGTACTTGTCACCGGTAGCTTCTGCATTGTACTCCATTACTGTAGGAAGTATGATTGCATTGGCAACACCATGAGGTGTATCATATACAGCACCGAGAGGGTGAGCCATGGAGTGAACGATACCGAGTCCTACATTAGAGAAGCCCATACCTGCGATATACTGTCCGAGTGCCATTCCCTCACGTCCCTCAGGGGTGTTGGCAACTGCACCACGGAGATGCTTGGAGATAAGCTCGATTGCTTTGAGATGGAACATATCTGTCATCTCCCAGGCAGCCTTGGTTGTATAACCTTCAATGGCATGTGTGAGCGCATCCATACCTGTTGCTGCTGTGAGCCCCTTAGGCATTGTTGACATCATCTCAGGGTCGATGAATGCAACTACAGGGATATCATGTGTATCGACACATACCATCTTACGATGCTTCTCAACATCTGTGATAACGTAGTTGATTGTAACCTCGGCTGCAGTACCGGCTGTTGTAGGAACTGCAAGGATAGGTACACACTTATTCTTAGTCGGAGCCACACCCTCAAGGCTTCTTACATCGGCAAATTCAGGGTTGTTGATTATGATACCGATAGCCTTGGCGGTATCCATCGATGAACCGCCGCCGATTGCGATGAGATAGTCGGCTCCAGATTTCCTGAATGCCTCAACACCTGTCTGTACATTCTCGATTGTTGGATTAGGTTTGATATTTGAATAAATCTCGTAGGCAAGACCGGCATCGTCTAATACCTTGGTAACCTTAGCGGTCACACCGAACTTGATAAGATCCGGATCAGAGCAGACAAAAGCCTTCTTGAAAGCACGTCCCTTTACTTCTGTAGCGATTTCTGCAATACAGCCTGCGCCATGATAAGATGTTTCATTAAGTACTATTCTTCCCATACTAAATAACTCCTTTCAGAAAACGATAATTATCAGGATAAGTGTTCTGTAATTAGTATCACTTAACCTTATATAGTAAATTATAACATACTTTTTTGAATTTGAGTATACATATTTAGTAAAAAAGTATAAAAATTGTGTGAACTTTTAAGGCGCTTGAAAACCATGACATAAAAGCTGGTGCCGTGTATAAAAATTTTATGCGCGGCCTGCCATATTAGAGTTGTGGTAGGCTGCATCATTGGTCACATCCTTGCCGAACCATTCGGGCGGAGTGTATGAGAGTGCCTCCGCCTCCGAGGAAAACTCTACCTCCGCAAGCAGAAGCCCGGCAAACCTGCCCTCAAATATATCAAGCTCTATCGTGAGATTGTCCTTTTCAGGTATCTCATAACGGATTTTGGTGATAATATTGCCATCGGCCTTTTTGATGAGCTTGTCATAGGCGGCTCTGGTGAGAGGAAGATTGTATTCTTCGCGTACCATAAGCCCCTTGGACTTGTAGGTGAGATAGCAGTCATCGTTATCGCGGCGTACGCGCACAACAGGTTCTGTGCACAGATAGCCCTGCTCGATGCGGCGGCATTTAAGCCCGGATAGGTCAATGCTTTCCGGTATTTTATCAATGAGAAATTTACGTTCGATTTCCATAATAAAGGCTCCTTTATGATATGTTAAAATTTTTTTGACTATAAAACTATTTTAATATATAATGTTAAGAGGTGCAAAAGGTATTTTTAGGATATTACATATTAAAAGGATAAGAATATTAGTGAATTGTAATTTTCTGAAGATGTTCATACATCTTGAGACGCAGAATACATACCATCATTTGCAGATTATAATATGGCGGGTCGGTTTTTAACATGTTCTGTCCTTATGAGTGGAATATTGATGAAGTACACGAAACGATATCAGAAATTGATATTTATTATCAAGGCTGGTTGAAATACAAAAATGATAAGGAGAAGATTATGGCGAAGGTATATGTTTTTTTGACAGAGGGTTTTGAGCTTGTTGAGGCGCTTGCGGTAGTGGATGTTCTTAGAAGGGCGAGCATTGATGTGGTGACAGTGTCCATTATGGATAAAAAGACTGTAATGAGTGCACAGAAGGTAGAGGTTGTTGCAGATACAATGTTTGCCGACAATGATTACAGCAAGGCAGATGTGCTGTTCCTTCCGGGCGGACCTGGAACGAAGGGACTTGAGGCACATGAGGGACTTGTAGCTGTGTTAAAGAAGCATTTTGCGGACGGAAAGCAGCTTGCCGCAATATGTGCGGCACCGAGCGTGTTCGGTCATCTGGGATTCTTAGAGGGAAAGCAGGCAACCTGTTTTCCGGGCTTTGAGGGCGAATTAAGAGGTGCACAGTTCGTTCCTGAGAGAGTTGTGTGCGATGGCAATATTGTCACCAGCAGAGGAATGGGAACAGCCATAGACCTTGGCTTATGCCTTGTAGGCAGACTTGTGTCCGATAAGATATCGGGGATGCTGGCACATTCGATTCAATATAAATAAATAATATCTGGAAATCGTTCCACGAATTGGCATAATAAATAAACCGCACATGAACATAATAATACCAAGACAAAGGACATTCCAATCCGGCAGCGGAGCGGAAAAGAGTTTGTCGGATTGGAAAAGACCGGAGCCACGGGATTTTCAAAAACTATATCAATGTTCATGGAGGTGAATCAAAATGGCAAGTACTAATACAGGAACAAACAAGGCAGCAGTACCTGAGGCAAAGGGTGCTATGGACAGATTCAAGATGGAGGTTGCTTCTGAGCTTGGAGTACCTTTAAAGGAAGGCTACAATGGAGACTTAACTTCCAGACAGGCCGGTTCTATCGGTGGTGAAATGGTTAAGAAGATGATTATGAAACAGGAGCAGGAGATGGCTGGTAAGCAGTAATCAGCGCTTATGCGGGAGGAGCCGTAATTTACGGCTCCTCTTTTCTTACTTTTTATAAAACAGGTTTTACAGAAAATACCGCGGAATGAACAGCCTGCTTATAAATCTGAATGCCGGGAAGAAGTTCTCTATATTGATGAATACAGGGCAGAATATAAGGCTCCCGAGCACGAGCACGGGAATGAGGCTGATTACGCGCCGGCTCTTTTTGAGGAGGCAGCAGACACAGGAAAATACGGTTACAAGTGCAATGTACCTCAGTGAATATGCAAGCTCGGCTGCCGGCGGGTAGGCATTCCTGCTTAGAAAGAGTGCCGCTTCGGTGCATAACGTGAACAATATAGCAGGCAGCATAGGATAAAGAATACAGCTTATAACACGGAAGGAGTTAGGACGTGTGGCAAAAATTCCGTTTTCCTTATCGGCAAGCCATGTAATGCTCCCGCTGAGTGCTGCGAGCATGATGAGTATAGAAAGAATCCCGCGAAGTGGAAATGTCACGGCTGCGGATTGATTCGATTCATCGTTAAGTGAAATGTTGTTCAGGGTACGTATGTCAAGGTGGAAGGTTTCGCCTCCTGTGCAGTATGCCTCGTAGGCTTCATACATATATTCCTCAAGCTGTGGCACCGTGGCGTCATCGACATAATCGGTATGGATGTAATCATCAAGGACTGTGTAGCCGGACATCCTCACGATGGCGGCAAATACGATTTCATTTATAGCGCTGAGCATAATGGTTGAAGGCGACTTTATGACCTCCATGGAGTTTTTGTACTTTCCGCCGGAGAGTGCCTTGGAAAATTTGTCCGTGAAGATATATGCACATTCGAGCTTTCCTGACAAGACATCATTTTCCAGTACATCGCGGTCTGCGTATTCGACAAACGAAAACGAGGATTCCACGGAGGACAGGAGCATTGTCTTTAGCTGTATTGTTGCCGGGTCATCATTGCTTTCAAAATAGATGCCTGCGTATATGCCCGTCTGGGAAGCACTGCCCGGAAGGAGACGGAATGTGAGCGTTACAGCCGGAATAATAAGCAGTAATATGAAAATCACAGGCATTTTGAGAATGTGCTTGCACAACAGATATATCCATGTAAATATTTTTTTCACGCTCATTTTCTACATCCTCCTCAGCTTGATTTTTTTGATAAGTGCACTTGAAAGAATGAAAAAGACAATCATGCCGATGCCGGTGCATACGGACGATACGCTTGGGAGCTGGCCATATAGGGCAGCTGCAATGTCCTTTGCGTATACCGCAGGGAAAAATCTGCTGATAATAACAAAAGGCTTCTGAAGATATGCGGTCGGAATAATCAGTCCGGAACCATATATCATTACAATGTCCAGACAGAAAACAAGAAGCATACCATATAATCCGTTTCCGGCAATTGTGTATACGGTGTAGAAAAAAGCCGCAAATATGGTAACACACAGAAAAACAGCGAGTGCGCCGTATGGTAACAGCGAGTAAGAAATTTCCTCAATTTCCTCAGATAATTCTCCGGGTGCATGAGGAAGAATTAATGAACCGATAAACATTATACCAATCAGCAGGACGGAGTACGATATGCTGATGGCAAAAATACGGCACCCACAGGTAAAGATGCTGCCGATTCCGCAGCGCGTTAACATACTTTCTGTCTGCCTGCTTTCTCCGGTAATAAAACTTCCGAGAAGAAATCCGGACAATGTAATTATTATGACAAGACCGCTGCAAATGTAATATTGTATACCGGACAGGGAGCCGGTGGCACTGACAGTCTTTATACTGTACATAGAGCTTCTGTTGACGACAAAACGAATGTAATAATCATTCAGCTCATCTGTAGCGGCGGCAATTTTGTCCGACAGACCAAAATGGTTGTAGGTGTCTGAGAGAGCATATATTCCCGACTGTACATAGGCGAGTGTATCAGAACCCGCATTCAGAACACTGCGAAATAGGGATGTCTCAATACCGGGATTGTCGGGAAGAATTATCCGGGCGGGAGTGTTTTGTCCGTTTAGTACATCCTCAACAAAGCCCTCGGGAATATACACAATGCCGTATACTTCACCTTTTTTTAACATGGTTTCTGCGGTGGCATGGTCTGTCTGTATGAATTCGCAGTAGTCCTTAAGGCTTTCCATCTGTGTAAGCATGTTAAAGCCAAGATTTACAAGAGTGTCATCAGATGGCAGCACAACAGCAATCTTAAAGAATAGCTTTGTCTGCGTATCGGATGAATTGAGGCAGGCGAAGGCTGTCAGAAATGTCAGAAAGCCAAACAGCAGTGTGCCTGCGAACAGTCCGGGTATATATCGGAATGCGGATTTCAGTTGAAGAAGCATGTAGCATAGGTGTTTACGCATGGAGGGACTCCTTTGTTATGAGCTGCATAAGTTCGGTGCCTGTGACAGGAGGAAGCTCTCTTATGGAGGCGTTCTCGATAAAAAGCATACGGCTGCACAGTGCAAGCTCACATTCTTCGTGGCTTGTTATTATTACTGTTCCGCCATTTTTGCCGTAATTCGACAGGTAGTCGCATATATCGGTTTTGCATACAATGTCGAGGGAGGCACCGGGTTCATCGAGAATCAGGATTGATGGTGCACCTGCGAGGGAACAGGCTATGGAAAGCCTCTTTTTCATGCCGCCTGACAGCTTATTTACGGTGTAATGGGTATATTTGTCAAGACCGAAGCGCTCCATGACCGGTGGAAGGCTTTCCATGCAGCCACAGTAGTGGAATCTGAGATTGTCGATTACGGAGAGATTTTCAAAGAGTGGATTTTCCTGCGGGATATATCCGATGTACTTTTTGAATTGTGCCGGATTTTTCGAGGAAATCTGTCCGCCGTATTCGATGAGACCGGTGTCCGGCTTATCAGCGCCGGCAAGCATACGCAGCAGAGTGGATTTGCCACAGCCGTTTGCACCGACAATTCCGATAATTTCTCCTGAATGAACTTCAAATGATACATTATTTAAGATGATTTTCTTTCGATAGGATTTTCTTAATCCGCTTACCTTCAAAATCGAATCTGCCATGGAATATTTCCCCTTCTGATTTTATTTTTGGGACAGGTGTCAGACCCCGGTGTCCCAACCTGCTGGGACACCGGGGTCTGACACCTGTCCCATAGCATGATACCATTTTTTTGCGTTAAAATCCACATAAGAATTTTACAAAGAGGGCAAAAAGGCTAAAAAACAAGCTGTTTTCATAAAATTATGCTGGATTTTGCGGATGACGTATGATATAATGAATAATTGATTGACATACGTGTTAATAGTTTAAGGAGGATTTTTTAAATGAGCTTTACAGTAGACAAGTTAGAAAAGAACATGGTTAAGCTGACCATAGAGGTTGATGCAGAAGAATTCGCTAAGGGAATGGAAGCTGCTTATGAGAAGAATAAGAATAAGATAAGTGTTCCTGGTTTCCGTAAGGGTAAGGTACCTAAGCAGATGATCGAGAAGATGTATGGCGCCGGCATTTTTTATGAGGATGCAGCTAATGCGATCATTCCTAAGGAGTATCAGAGAGCAGCAGTTGAGAGCGGTCTTGATATCGTATCACAGCCTGAGATTGATGTAACACAGATCGAGGAAGGCAAGAACTTCATCTTCACTGCAACAGTTGCGGTACGTCCTGAGGTTACTCTCGGAACATATAAGGGCGTTGAGATTGCCAAGGTAAGCACAGAGGTTACTGATGAAGATCTCGAGGCAGAGATTAAGAAGGTTCAGGAGCAGAACGCAAGAATTATCAATGTTGAGGACAGACCTGTTCAGGACAAGGATGATACAGTTATTGATTTTGAAGGCTTCATGAACGGAGTTCCTTTCGCAGGCGGTAAGGGTGAGAACTATTCTCTTACAATCGGCTCACATTCTTTCATCGATACATTCGAGGAGCAGTTAATCGGCAAGAATATCGGTGAGGAGACAGAGGTTAACGTAACATTCCCTGAGGAGTATCATGCAGCAGAGCTTGCAGGCAAGCCGGCTACATTTAAGGTAACAGTTAAGGAGATTAAGTCTAAGGAGCTTCCAGAGCTTAATGATGAGCTTGTACAGGATATTTCCGAGTTCAAGACTGTTGATGAATACAAGGCAGATCTAAAGGCAACACTTGAGAAGAAGAAGGCTAAGGACGCTGAGGTTAAGAAGGAGAACGAGGCTATCGAGGCTGCTGTAGCTAATGCTGCAATGGAGATTCCTGAGGCTATGATCAAGCAGCAGGCTCTTCAGATGGCAGATGGCTATGACAGAAACTTAAAGCAGCAGGGTATCAGCCTTGAGCAGTATGTTAAGATGATGGGCATGGAGATTGACAAGTTCATCGAGAGCATCTATCCGGAAGCTGAGAAGAGAATCAAGAATGGTCTTGTTCTTGACGCTATCGCTAAGGCTGAGGATTTCACTGTTACAGATGAGGAAGTTGAAGAGGAAATCAAGAACATGGCTTCCATGTACAACATGAAAGAGGATGAGCTTAAGGATATGATGACAGACAACGAGAGAAACCAGATTAAGGATGACCTCGCTGTTCAGAAGGCAGTTAAGCTTATCGCTGCTGAAGCAGTAGAGAAATAAGTTATCAGTAATAATCGGGGAGGAACACTATGAGTTTAGTACCAGTAGTAATCGAGCAGACAAGCAGAGGAGAAAGATCCTTTGATATCTATTCAAGACTTTTAAAAGAGAGAATTATTTTTCTTGGTGAGGAAGTTAATGATGTATCAGCGAATTTGGTTGTGGCACAGCTTCTTTTCCTTGAGTCTGAGGATCCGTCAAAGGATATAAGCTTATATATCAACAGCCCGGGTGGTTCAATATCAGCAGGTATGGCGATATATGATACTATGCAGTATATCAAGTGTGATGTTTCTACAATCTGTGTAGGAATGGCAGCAAGTATGGGAGCATTCTTACTTGCCGGTGGAACCAAGGGTAAGAGAAAGGCTCTCCCTAATGCGGAGATTCTTATACATCAGCCACTTGGCGGTGCACAGGGACAGGCTACCGAGATTGAGATAGCTGCAAGACATATTATCAGAACCAAGGAGAGAATGAATCGTCTCCTTGCACAGAATACAGGCAAGTCCTATGAGGATCTTGTAAAGGATACCGACAGAGATAATTGGATGACAGCACAGGAAGCGGTTGAGTACGGTCTTATAGATTCTGTTGTTGAGAAGATTAACTAGTGTATTCTTGCCATAGAAGTGTGACAGATAGAATAATCAGATAATGATTTCAGGTGTGGAAGGGGGGAATCTCCTTCCACATATCATTTAATGCGTTAATATAAGCTGAGTGTGTAATATTTTTAATATAGGAGGTAAGAGGTGGCAGGTCGCAAGGATGATGGAAGGCTTAGATGTTCCTTCTGCGGAAAACCACAGGATGCAGTCAGAAAGTTGATTGCAGGGCCTGGGAATGGAGTATATATATGTGACGAATGTATCGGTGTATGTTCGGAGATTGTTAATGAAGAGATGGATTCTCAGGATATTGCTGAGGATAATTCTGATGGAATCAACCTTTTGAAGCCAAGGCAGATAAAGGAATTCCTTGATGAGTATGTTATAGGACAGGATGAGGCTAAGAAAGTACTTTCTGTTGCAGTGTATAACCATTATAAGAGAATTATGGCTAAGGGCGACAGCATGAATGTTGAGGATGAGGGCGTTGAGCTTCAGAAGAGCAATATCCTTATGCTTGGACCTACAGGTTCAGGTAAGACATTCCTTGCGCAGACTCTTGCCAGGCTGTTGAATGTTCCATTTGCGATAGCAGATGCGACTACTCTCACCGAAGCGGGATATGTCGGTGAAGATGTTGAGAACATTCTTTTAAAGCTTATACAGGCAGCGGATTATGATATAGACAGGGCTGAACATGGAATAATATATATAGATGAGATAGATAAGATTACCAAGAAGTCCGAGAATGTCTCAATTACCAGAGATGTATCCGGAGAGGGCGTTCAGCAGGCTCTTTTAAAGATTCTTGAGGGAACGGTTGCGTCTGTACCGCCTCAGGGTGGACGTAAGCACCCACAGCAGGAGCTTATTCCGATTGACACAACTAACATATTGTTTATTTGCGGCGGTGCATTTGACGGTCTTGAGAAGATCATCGATGCAAGAATGGGACAGTCCTCTATCGGATTTGGTGCAGAGCTTATTGAGAAGAATGAGAAGAATGTTGGCGAGCTTTTAAAACAGGTGCTTCCGCAGGATTTAGTGAAGTTTGGTCTTATACCGGAGTTCGTCGGACGTGTGCCCATCACGGTTTCTCTTGAGCTGCTTGATGAGAATGCGCTTGTAAGAATCCTTACTGAGCCTAAGAATGCGCTTATAAAGCAGTATCGTAAGCTCTTCCATTATGACGAGGTTGAGCTTAAGGTGACGGATGAGGCGGTTGCAGCAATCGCTAAAAAGAGCTTTGAGAGAAAGACAGGAGCAAGAGGACTTCGGGCAATTATGGAGAATATCATGATGGATGTTATGTATGAAATTCCGTCCGATGACTCTATAGCATGCTGCACAATAACTAAGGATACGGTTGAAAAAGGAACACCTCCTGAGCTTGAATACAGAACAGATGTAATAGCTACAGGAGCCGTAAGCCGTGCTGCGAAAAAGAATAAAAACGGGGAAACTGCATGAATGAAGTGATAAAGGGTTTACCTGTTATTGCACTCAAAGGAATGACCATATTACCATATATGGTCATTCATTTTGATATAAACAGGAAAAACCTTATTGAGACAGTAGAATATGCCATGCTTCATGGCCAGAAGATTTTTATTACGGGATATGCCGGTGATGAACAGCAGGAGGATGGCAGGGAAGAACAGCTCAGGGAAACAGGTACAGTCTGTGAAATTAAACAGATAATGAAGCTTCCGGGGAGTGTGCTCCGCGTTATGGTGCGGGGAATGGAAAGGGGAAAAAGTCTATCGTATAATTTTGATGGGAAAATAATGTTTGCAAATGTTGAGACATCGGATGCAGAGGGCACGGATGAGCTTTTGACGGCTGCCTATGTGAGGGAGCTTAAGGAGCTTGCAAGAGCTTATGCTGCCATTAATCCCAGACTTAACAAAGAAATTATGGGTAGAATCATGGCTGCAGATGATATATCGGAGCTTATATACCGTATCATTGCGGAATTCCCTTTTGAAAACGGTATAAAGCTTGCACTGTACGATTGCGATGACATCATAGAACGGTGTAACCGGATACGGGAGGCAGTCAATAGGGAGATTGATATAGCTAAAATCCGCAAGCAATTCATGGAAGAAGTGCATGCCGGGATTGATAAGCACCAGAAAGAGTATGTGCTTCGTGAACAGATGAGGGTTATTCGTGAAGAGCTGGGTGAAGAGGGTGAAGGGGAGATAGAAGAATTCCTTGAACGTACGAAGAACCTTAATGCTTCCGATGAGATTAAACAGAAGATAAATAAAGAGATAGGACGCTACAGAAGCATGGCTGCAAGCTCCGCAGAGGCGAATGTTATAAGGAGCTATATTGAAACACTGCTTGATATACCGTGGGATAATATGTCTGAGGACAACAATGATATAAAGAATGCCAAGCGGGTGCTTGACAAGGAGCACTATGGGCTGGATAAGGTTAAGGAGAGAGTGCTTGAATTTCTCGCGGTCAGACAGCTGAACGGCGGAAAGGATTCACCGGTTGTGTGCCTTGTGGGACCGCCGGGAACAGGCAAAACCTCGATTGCAGCCTCTATAGCCGAAGCACTTGGGAAAAAATATGTCCGTATATGTCTCGGAGGTGTGCGCGATGAGGCGGAGATAAGGGGGCATAGAAGAACTTATGTCGGAGCAATGCCCGGACGAATTATAGAGGGAATCAGGTCGGCGGGAGTTAAGAATCCGTTGCTGCTTCTTGATGAGATTGACAAGACGGGAAAGGACAGCAGAGGGGATACGGCTTCGGCGCTTCTTGAGGTGCTTGACAGCGCTCAGAATTCACACTTTGTCGATCATTATATGGAGGTTCCGGTTGATCTGTCACAGGTGTTGTTTATTGCCACGGCAAATGATGCATCAATGATACCGAAGCCGCTCTATGACAGAATGGAAATTATAGAGCTCAGCAGCTACACAGAGAATGAGAAGCTTCACATAGCCTCGGAACATCTTGTAGAAAAGCAGCTTGAGAAAAACGGATTGAGTAAGAAAGAACTGAATATCAACAAAACCGCTCTTGCAGCGATAATACATGGTTATACACGCGAGGCAGGTGTCAGAAATTTAGAGCGGAGGATTGCACAGATTTGCCGTGTTACGGCTAAAAAGAAGCTGGCAGGTGAATATGAGGCAGGAAAACAGGTAAAAGTGACTGCAAAAAATCTTGTGGATTTTCTTGGAAAACCAAGATTTAAGGATGACCATGCCGAGGAAAAAGCACAGGTTGGAACCGTGACAGGTCTTGCGTGGACAAGTGTAGGCGGGGATACGCTCACAATAGAGGTTGTAACCATGCCGGGCAAGGGGGAGATGATTCTGACAGGAAACCTTGGAGATGTGATGAAGGAGTCTGCAAGAATAGCGCTCAGCTATGTGCGTTCTGTGGCTTCACAGTATGGTGTCAAGGAGGATTTCTTTGGAAAAAATGATATACATATACACATCCCTGAGGGAGCGGTGCCAAAGGATGGACCATCAGCCGGTATAACAATGTCTGTTGCAATTCTATCGGCAGTCAGCAATATTCCGGTCAGAGCCAGACTGGCAATGACAGGAGAAGTAACACTCCGCGGAAGGGTGCTGCCTATCGGCGGGCTTAAGGAGAAGCTGCTTGCTGCAAAACAATATGGTATCAAAAAGGTACTCATACCCGAACAGAATCAGCCGGATGCAGAAGAGCTTGACGCGGAGATAACTGAGGGCATGGAGCTGGTATATGTAAGTGATATGTCACAGGTGGAGCGCGAGTCACTTGTAAAGGATTAGTAAGAGAAAATAATATACTTGAAAGGAGCACACGTACATGGTCGTTAAGTCATTAAGTCTGGAAACAGTCTGTGGCATCACAAGCAGGCTCCCGGAGAATAGCTGCCCTGAGGTGGCTTTTGCCGGGAAGTCGAATGTGGGGAAATCATCGCTTATCAATGCGCTCGTCAATAGAAAGAGCTTTGCAAGAACTTCGTCAGAGCCGGGCAAGACACAGACAATCAATTTCTACAATGTAAATAATGAGGTTTATCTTGTGGATCTTCCGGGGTATGGATATGCCCGTACTTCGATGGAAACCCGCGAAAAGTGGGGGAAGATGATAGAAAAGTATCTTCATACCTCAAAAATGCTCAAGCATGTATTTCTTCTTGTCGATATACGACATGAGCCGTCGGCTAATGATGTCAATATGTATGACTGGATAAAATATCAGGGATTTACGCCTGTTGTGATTGCAACAAAGGCAGATAAGCTAAACAGAAGCCAGATACCTAAGCAGGTTAAGCTGGTTCGTGAGACGCTTGGAATGGGAAAAGAAGAAATTCTGATTCCTTTCTCTGCCGAGACCAAGCAGGGCAGAGATGAAATCTGGAACATTATAGAAGGTGAGTCATAATGTACTCATATATTTCGGGACTGGCATCCTTCCATCTGCCGCACATCGCGTCAGCCTGCTGCTCATCGGGTACGGTGATGGTTAAATCAATGATTGGGTGACCGTTTTCTTTAACCTGGCAGTGGACAGCGTAATCTCCGTTAGGTGCTTTATAGTACTCAGAGATGTTGTTTACTGCCTCTTTTAATTCATATTTATTATCACTTAAGAAAAGATTGATGTCTGATACAATGGATGAGGATATCTTATACTTAAAAAAATTGATTGTCTCACGTCCGGAATCAGTGATTGTATAATGGGTGCTGCTGTGGTAGCTTTCCTCAGTTATAAAACCATCTGAGATAAGTGTGTTGAGAACCTCCTGCAGGGTGAAATAAGTTGTATAACCCTTCTCGAGCACAAACTCGGAAATCTGCGCATTGGTCATAGGCGAATTTACGCGGTCTAACATATATAAAATTATCAATTTGTATAGAGTTGATGCGTCAGTTGCCATATTTTTTACCCTGCCATGTGTTCTGCATGACGAATTCCTTCATTATAGTATTAAGTACCTTCTTTTTATCGCCGCTCCATGAAGGAGCAAGTAAAATCCGCTTAGGACCGTCACCTGTGATGCGGTGAATAACCATCTCAGGCGGTAATTGCTCAATAATAGATACCACAAGAGAGGCGTATTCGTCAAGACTCATAATTGAAAAATTGTTGCAATTTTCAGATTTTTCGTTCAGATACAGCTTTGCAAGGTCGGTTCCTTCAAGAACGTGGAGCAGCTGGAGCTTGATGCCATCTATTCCAAGCTCACCAAGATAACGGCAGGTCGCGAGCATGTCCTCTTTTGTCTCGCCGGGAAGTCCAAGTATGACGTGGACTATCACAGGAAGACCGGCAGCTTTAAGTCTGCTCACTGCAGCTTCAAACACAGAAAGAGGATAGCCTCGTCTTATGAGCTGTGCCGTGCGCTCGTGGATGGTCTGTAAGCCCAATTCGACAAATACAGGCTTCTCTGTGTTCAGAGAGGAGAGAAGGTCTACTTTTTCCTGTTCAAGACAGTCCGGTCTGGTTCCTATGGACAATCCTAATATATCATTCTGCATTATAACCTGCAAAAAAAGCTGTTCTAAATATGAAACATCTGCATAGGTATTGGTGTATGCTTGAAAGTAAGCAATATATCCTGCAAAATCCTTTACATTTATCTTAGCTGCTACCTTCTCCCTTGCCTGTGCAAGCTGACAAGGAATATCCGGAATATTACGCCCTGATTCATTCGTGAAAATCATTGCTGTTGAGGCAAAATCACCCGAACCTCCGGCACTGCAGAAAATACATCCACGATTGTCTATGGTGCCGTCGCGGTTCGGGCAGGTCATGCCTCCATTTAAAGACAGCTTGTAAACCTTGCCGCCAAAACGGTCTCTATAATATTGGTTGAGAGAGTAAAATGGCTTATGAGGATTGCACATATCAGTGGATGTGATCCTTTACAGCCCTGCTTACAACCTCTGCAACGCGAGGATCAAAGGCTTCAGGAAGAATGTTGTTTTCGTTGATATCCTCATCTGCCACAAGACCGGCGATTGCGTTGGCTGCGGCAAGCTTCATTTCTTCTGTAATCTGGGAGGCGCGTCCTTCTAAAGCACCCTTGAATATTCCCGGGAAGGCTACAACATTGTTGACCTGATTAGGGAAATCACTTCTTCCTGTACCGACAACACGCGCACCGGCAGCCTTTGCGGCATCCGGCATAATCTCAGGTACAGGATTAGCCATTGCAAATAGGATGGAATCCTTGTTCATGGAAGAAACCATCTCAGGAGTTACGATATTAGGTGCGGATACACCTACAAAAATATCAGCTCCTTTGAGTGCATCGGCGAGAAGACCATGGCGATGGGAAAGGTTGGTAACCTTGACCATCTCCTTCTGCATCCAGTTGAGCCCTTCGGAATCCTCAGAAAGGATACCGGACTTATCACACATGATAACATTCCTGAAGCCGTATGTAAGTAGAAGCTTGGTGATGGCCACACCTGCGGAGCCGGCACCGTTTACAACCACCTGACAGGCTTCCTTAGCTTTTCCTGTCACCTTCAGAGCGTTGATTATTCCTGCAAGCACGACAATAGCTGTACCATGCTGGTCATCGTGGAAAACAGGTATGTCGAGAAGCTTCTTAAGGCGCTCCTCTATCTCAAAGCATCTTGGAGCGGATATATCTTCAAGGTTGATTCCGCCGAAGGCAGGAGCTATATTGACAACAGTCTTAATTATCTCCTCTGTATCCTGTGTGTCAAGGCAGATAGGAACAGCATTGACACCGCCGAATTCTTTAAAAAGGACAGCCTTACCCTCCATTACAGGCATTGCTGCATAAGCACCTATGTTGCCAAGACCGAGAACTGCACTTCCGTCGGATACAACAGCCACTGTATTAGACTTGATAGTATACTTGTAAGCAGCTTCCTTGTCCTTGGCAATAACCTTACATGGTTCTGCAACGCCAGGGGTATATGCAAGTGCTAAATCCTCGCGGTTAGCTATTTTACATTTTGGGGTAGTTTCAAGCTTGCCCTTCCATTCCTCATGAAGCTGTAATGCTTTTTCACTGTTTGTCATTGTAAGAAACCTCCGTTATCATTAGAGTCAGATATGCGCTGACATTGAACAATTATATCTATATTAACATATATTAAAATATTTTTAAACAATAAAAAGAGAAAAAACGTGGAAAATTCTACAAAAAAAACTTTACAATGGCATATTCGTAGTATAAGATATATTTATCTTACTACAAGTTTTAGATATGGTATTGTTTCTATTACATCGATGCATCCCCCAACGAGTACATTATTATATTGTATATGCAATAAAAGGAGAATGGTATATGAGAGATAAATTAGAATCCCTGCCGCTTTCAGTATTGAAGGACATTGCAAAGGATAAGCAGGTTAAGCATTACAGCACCATGAAGAAGGCAGAGCTGATTGATATTCTGGTTAAATTATCGGAGCTTGAAGCAGCTGACGAGGAGACTGCCGAGGCAGAGACAGATACGCCGAAGGTATCGGAGGAGAAGGTATCCTATAGCAGAAGAGAAATTCCCGAGAAACGGGGAAGCAATGAAGAACGTCCCGTAAGACATGCACAGCCTAAGAATGATGACCCGTACAGACAGGATTATGACCCGGAGATGGTTGACAAGAGCGGAGATGCAAATGGTATTCTTGAGGTTATGCAGGATGGATATGGTTTCATAAGATGTGAGAATTTTCTTCCGGGTGAGAACGATGTATATGTGGCTCCGGTTCAGATTAAGAGATTCGGGCTTAAGACCGGCGATATCATACATGGATGTAAGAGGGTGAAGAATCAGGGAGAGAAGTTCAGTGCTCTTTTATATATCAAGACAGTGAATGGATTCTCCGTAGCTGAGGTTGCAAGGCGAAGACCATTTGAGAAGCTTACACCTATATTCCCTAATGAGAGAATACACCTTGAACTGCCGGACAGCAGCGTGGCAATGAGAATCGTTGATCTTATAAGCCCTATCGGAAAGGGACAGAGAGGAATGATTGTCGCACAGCCTAAGGCAGGTAAGACTACACTGCTTAAGCAGATTGCGAACTCTATACTTAAGAACCATAAGGATATGCATCTTATGATTCTTCTTATTGATGAAAGACCTGAGGAAGTCACGGATATCAGGGAGTCGATTGAAGGCGATAATGTGGAGGTTATATACTCAACATTCGATGAGCTGCCGGAGAGACACAAGAGAGTATCTGAGATGACTATTGAGAGAGCCAAGAGACTTGTTGAACAGAAGCAGAATGTGGTTATACTTCTTGACAGTATCACCAGACTTGCGAGAGCCTATAATATAGTATGTACACCTAGCGGAAGAACACTTTCCGGAGGTCTTGACCCGGCGGCACTTCACATGCCTAAGAGATTTTTCGGAGCAGCAAGAAATATAAGAGAGGGCGGAAGCCTTACAATACTTGCCACAGCTCTTATTGATACAGGAAGCAAGATGGATGACGTCGTGTATGAGGAGTTCAAGGGAACAGGTAATATGGAGCTTGTGCTTGACAGAAAGCTCTCCGAGAAGAGAATTTTCCCTGCAATAGATATAGTCAAATCGGGAACCAGACGGGAAGATCTTCTTCTTACAGAGGAAGAGCTTGACGCAATGAATTATGTGCGCAAGGCACTCAATGGTTCGCGTGCCGAGGATGCTACTGAATCAATCATCGACCTCTTCACAAGAACAAAGAATAATCAGGAGTTCGTTTCACAGGTTAAAAAGGTTAGATTATTCTAAAAAAACCGCTTGCATTCTTATTATAAATATGCTATGATGAACAAGCTGTTTTATTGGAAAGAAATCGGTTATCCGAATTTCGATACAAGAATATAACGAAGAGGTGAAAAAAATGAGAGAAGGAATCCATCCAAATTACTACCAGGCCAAGGTTGTATGCAACTGCGGTAATGAATTTGTAACTGGGTCAACGAAGGAGTCAATCCACGTTGAAATCTGTTCCAAGTGCCATTCATTCTATACAGGCCAGCAGAAGGCAGCTGCAGCTCGTGGACGTATTGATAAGTTCAATAAGAAGTACGGTGTGCAGAACAACTAGTAATTCAGGAAGACAGGGTTGTGGATTGGTAGAGCTTTACCGGTTCACGACCTTTTTTACTATAACAAGGAAATTATTTTGATATATTAGTGACATGTATGGGAGAACAGGTGGCTTGCGGAGTGCTCACGGTAATACCATATATGGGGACGTAAAATCTATTGTGGATTTTACGTTTGATGTGGAGGCTGATAATTGTGAAATCATCAGGTATAGGCGGTCAGGCTGTTATCGAAGGCGTAATGATGAAGAATAAGGACAGGTACGCCGTTGCAGTGAGAAAGCCTGATAATGAGATAGAGGTTGTTGTAAAGGAATGTGGCAGTCCGGCTGAGAAGCACAGGTTTTTGGGATGGCCGGTTATAAGAGGTGTGGTTAATTTTATTGATTCGCTGGTTGTCGGAATGTCTACACTGAGTTATTCGGCAAGCTTTTATGAGGATGATGAACCGGATGACGATGCGGAGACAAAAGAGAAGAAAAAGCAGAAGACCAGGGAACAGGAGGCAAAAGAAGAGAAGGCAATGATGACCTTTACGGTTATTTTGTCGATAGTTATGGCGGTGGCTGTATTTATGATTGCGCCATATTATGTTTCCCGTTTATTTGCTCTATTCGTCAAAAATGATACTGCGGTTATCATTATAGAAGGAATTGTAAGACTTGTATTTTTTATTATATACGTGAAATTGATTTCGCTTATGAACGATATAAAACGTGTATACATGTATCACGGCGCTGAGCATAAATGCATTAACTGTATAGAACACGGAATGGAGCTTACGGTTGAGAACGTCCTTAAAAGCTCTAAGGAGCACAAAAGGTGCGGAACCAGCTTCCTGCTTATTGTAATGTGCATAAGCATTGTGTTCTTTATGTTTATAAGAGTTGAATCGCCTGTGCTGAGACTGGTGCTGCGTATTCTGCTTGTGCCTGTAATAGCAGGTGTTTCTTATGAGGTATTAAGACTTGCAGGTAATTCCGATTCTAAATTCATGGATATTGTGAGCAGACCGGGATTATGGCTGCAGCATTTAACCACTAGAGAGCCGGATGCCTCGATGGTGGAGGTGGCGATAGCCTCAGTTGAGGCGGTGTTTGACTGGCGGACGTATGTGGAGAAGCTTAAGAAGGAAGAGGCATAGCGGTGGGATATACCAACAGAGAGCTTTTAAAAGAAGGCAGTATGCAGCTTAGGGCTGCGGGAATTACAGAGGCGGATACGGATGCATGGCTGTTATTTTCGGTGTGCATGGGGCTTAACCGTACTGAGTATCTTATGCGTTCAGATGCAGTTGTGCCTGATGACAAGGCGGAAGAATACCTAGGAAAGTTAAAACGCAGAGCCGGAAGGGAGCCTGTACAATATATAGAAGAGACGGCTCCGTTTATGGGATTTGATTTCTATGTGAATGAGAATGTGCTTATACCGCGCATGGATACGGAGATACTTGTGTCAGAAGCCATCAAGCGGGCACGGATAATGTTTTCGCAAAGACAGCACGATGTGAGCTTCAGGATACTTGATATGTGCACAGGCTCCGGCTGTATAGCGCAGAGTACGTATCTTCTTTTAAAGAATGAAGGCTGTACGGTCGAGGTTGATGCCGTCGATATTTCCGAAAAGGCGCTTGAGGTTGCCGGAATAAATGCGTCAAGGCTTGGCGCACAGGTTAAGCTTATCAGAGGTAATCTGTTTGAGAACGTGGATAATAAATACAGCATGATTTTGTCAAATCCACCATATATACGGACGGATGTCATCGCAGACCTTGAGCCGGAGGTGCGTGAGCATGAACCGATGCTTGCACTTGACGGCACAGCGGACGGACTGTACTTTTACAGGGAGATTACCGATAAGGCATGGGAGTATCTTGAGAATAATGGCATACTGATGTATGAGATAGGATATGATCAGGCGTTAGAGGTGAGTGACATGTTAAGGCAGAAGGGATATACGGACATTGCCGTTATCAAGGATTTTGCCGGACTGGACAGGGTTGTGGCTGCGAAAAGACCTTGACCGCATTCTGATGTGTTATTGCAGCATTGATAAATGCCGGAGCTTGTAGTATACAGCATAACTAATTGATTGGCAGGGTAAATCGGCAGTGTGAGATTACAGGGCAGACTTACAGAGTGAATTTACTTAGCAAAGGAAAGGAAAAAATATGTTTCAGAAGTTAGATGATTTATTGATGAGATATGAGGATTTGACAGCGGAGCTTAACAATCCTTCAGTAGTAGAGAACCAGACACGTTTCAGGAAGCTCATGAAGGAGCAGAGCGACCTCACACCGCTCGTGGACGCGTATAAGGAATATAAGGCATGCCAGCAGACTGTTGCAGACAGCCTTGAAATGCTTGACACAGAGAGCGATGAGGAGCTTCGCGAGATGGCGAAGGAGGAGCTCAATGAGGCGAAGGCGAGAATAGAGGAGCTTGAGCACACTATGAAGATTCTTCTTCTTCCTAAGGATCCTAACGATGACAAGAACGTCATAGTGGAGATACGTGCCGGTGCGGGCGGTGACGAGGCGGCTCTTTTTGCTGCGGAGCTTTTCCGCATGTACACACACTATGTTGAGACTAAGAGATGGAAGGTCGAGGTGATCAATGCCGATGAGACCGGAATCGGAGGAATGAAGGAAGTAGAGTTCATGGTAAAGGGACAGGGCGCATACTCCATTCTCAAGTACGAGAGCGGTGTTCACCGTGTACAGAGAGTGCCTGAGACAGAGTCCGGCGGACGTATCCATACATCCACAGCTTCCGTTGCGGTAATGCCTGAGGCTGAGGAGGTCGATGTCCATATTGATGAGAAGGATATCCGAATTGATGTAATGCGTGCCTCAGGAAATGGTGGTCAGTGTGTCAATACAACCGATTCAGCGGTTCGTCTTACACATTACCCTACGGGTATCGTTGTATACAGCCAGACAGAGAAGTCGCAGATACAGAACAAGGATAAGGCTTTTGCAATACTCAGAGCCAAGCTCTATGAGATGGAGTGCCAGAAGGCGCATGACGCTGAGGCGGATGCACGTAGAAGCCAGATTGGTACGGGAGACCGCTCTGAGAAAATCAGAACCTACAATTTCCCACAGGGACGCGTGACCGACCACAGAATTAATCTTACCCTGTACAAGCTTGATAAGATTATGGACGGAGATATCCAGGAGATAATAGATGCATGTATAGCTGCCGACCAGGCGGCAAAGCTTGCAAAGATGAATGAGGAAGTCTGAAAAGCCTTGAAGGATTGCAGTAAATTATTGCAATCCTTTATTGTTTTTGATATTATTCTGTTGGAATATGTGTACAGGGAGCTTTGCGGCTCCCACTTTTTGAGTTGACAGGAGTGTTGCAATGAAAAATAAAGTATGGCGCATTGCAGAGAATATTATCAGGGCGGGGATAACATTATTTGCCGGGTTTTTGATATGTCTGCTGCTGCAGTACTATCTTGACAATGGTTTTCTTATTCCGTCGGTACTTGTGCTATGTGTGTTTCTTATATCAGTTTATACGGATGGATATGTGTATGGTATTGTGGGTGCTATATCGAGCGTGTTTATTGTCAATTTTGCATTTACATTCCCGTATTTCAGGATAAGTCTTTCAATGCCGGAGAATGTTGTGTCGGTGTTTATCATGCTTGCAATCACGCTGGTGACATGTTATCTTACAAGCAAGGTAAGGTATCAGGAGCAGATAAAGTCGGAGAGTGAGAAGGAGAAGATGCGGGCCAATCTGTTAAGAGCGGTATCACATGACCTTCGCACCCCGCTTACCACGATATATGGGGCAGGCTCGGCACTTCTTGAAAACGGAGCAGAATTTTCAGATGAACAACGGAGTAAGCTTTTAAGTGGCATTAAGGAAGATTCACAGTGGCTGTGCCGCATGGTGGAGAATCTGCTCTCGGTTACAAGATTAGACGGTGATAATGTCAAGATAGTAAAGACGCCGACGCCGCTTGATGAGCTTATCGATTCGGTTCTTGTCAAGTTTCATAAGCACTATCAGGATGTGGAGGTTGAGCTTCTGATACCGGATGAGCTTATTATGGTTCCGATGGATCCGATTCTCATGGAACAGGTGATTATGAACATTTTAGAGAATGCCGTTATACATGCGGATGGGATGACGAAGCTCCAGCTTGAGGTATATGTTAAAAATGGTAAGGTGGTATTCGAGATTAAGGATAATGGATGTGGTATTCCTGAAGAGATTATTGCCAATATTTTTACAGGCGGATATGTAAGGCAGGCAGAGATTGCCGATGGACGAAAGGGTAATGCCGGAATAGGGCTGTCGGTGTGTGCGACGATTGTCAAGGCGCATGGTGGCTCTATAGCTGCCGTAAACCGTTCTACAGGAGGAGCGTGCTTCAGAATCACATTGGATTTGGAGGAAGGGGAAGCAGATGAAAAGTAACAGGTATAAGATACTCGTAGTTGAAGATGAACCGAATATTAATGAATTTGTGTGTACATTGCTTGAAGTTGGGGGGTATCAGGTTGTGTCGGCACTGTCCGGGGGAAGCGCCATGCTGCTTTTCAATTCACATAGACCGGATCTTATCATTCTTGACCTTGGACTTCCGGATATGGATGGGCTTAATGTGTTAAAGCATGTTAGGGAATCATCGCTTACCCCTATAATTGTCCTTTCTGCAAGGGGTGGAGAGATGGACAAGGTTGAGGCTCTGAATATGGGAGCTAATGATTATGTGACTAAACCGTTTGGCTCGGAAGAGTTTCTTGCCAGGGTGAGGACAGCTCTGCGTGTTGCATCGCACCGCTCAGAGAACGGCATGTTTCCCGGAAGAAAATTCGAGATGGAGGGACTCGCTATAGATTATGATGCCAGGAGTGTAAGCGTCGGCGGTGAGCAGATACGTCTTACACAGACAGAGTATAACATTGTGGCATTATTGTCGGCGCATGTTGGAAAGATGCTTACCTATGATTTTATAATACATGAAATATGGGGCTATAATGATACAGGAAGTATTAAAAAGCTTCAGGTGAACATGGCAAATATACGAAAGAAGCTGGGCGATAAGCCGGGCAAGAAGAATTATATAATCAACGAGCTAGGCGTTGGATATAGGATGTAGGAGTTGTTGTGATGCTAAAGAGATTTATAAAATATGTGTCCCAGAATATGCTTGGAATGCTTGGAATGTCATTTTACATACTTGCGGATACCTTTTTCATATCAAAGGCGGTGGGAGCAGACGGAATAACTGCGCTCAATCTGGTCCTTCCGCTGTATAATCTTATTTTTGCCATAGGGGCAATGATCGGAGTTGGTTCGGCGATAAGATATGTCGTTGAGCGGGGAAGAAATGAAAAGGCAGCCGGGGGATATTTTTTTCATGCGATAGCATGGGCGTTAATCATAAGCAGTGTGTTTGTTCTGGCGGGGGCGTTTATACCGGACAAGATTATAGCACTGCTCGGCGGTGATGAGACCATAGTCAATACAGGTAAAAATTACACAAGAATATTTATGATGTTTGCGCCGTTCTTTATGTGTAATTATATATGCAATGCTTTTGTGAGAAATGACGGAAATCCTTCAATAGCCATGGCGGCTACATTGTTCAGCAGCCTTTTTAATGTGGTGTTCGATTATGTGCTTATGTTTCCACTTGGTCTTTCGATGAGCGGTGCGGCACTTGCAACGGCTCTTTCGCCGATTATAGGTGTGCTGATATGCTGTATTCATTTTAAATCCGAAAAGTGCAGTATATCATTTAAACCGGTTGGGTTATCAATTAAAAAGCTTATATATTCATGTCAGGTCGGTGTGTCCGCATTTGTCGGGGAGATATCCTCGGGCGTTATAACGGTGGCATTTAATATGATAATATTAGGGCTTGCCGGAAATGTCGGTGTGGCTGCTTATGGAGTGGTTGCCAATATCTCGCTTGTCGCAGTTGCACTTTTTAACGGAATAGCTCAGGGCTCGCAGCCGCTTGTGAGTGAATGCTACGGCAAGGGAAAGATGAAGGATGTGAGATATGTTGTCGGGCTTGCTTTTAAGACGGCGCTTGTGCTTGCCGTGCTTATAATAGCTGCGATATATATATGGTCCGACCCGATTGCTTCTATTTTTAACAGTGAGAAGAATCCGGAGCTTGCGGCATATGCGCGTGAGGGAATAAGACTGTATTTCATAGGATTTCTGTTTGCCGGTATCAATATTGTGGGAACATCGGCGCTCAGCGCGGTTGAGGCTGTCAGATGGGCGTTCACCGCTTCGATAATGAGGGGCTTTGTCGCGATACTCATATTCGCGTTTGCATTGTCAGCGGTGTTTGGAATGACGGGTGTGTGGCTTGCATTTCCGGCGGCAGAGCTTGTGACGATGCTTCTGAGCTTAACCGGTATTTCAAAAAGTATATGGGCTAAGTGCAGGTAATTTAATATGTAATTGCGAAACTCAGTGTATTGCAACCGGACGTTGTACAATTTTACCGGTACACCGACGGCGTTCAAAAGGTACGGCAGTGTGCCGGTAAAATTGAACAACTGTTTATTGGCAAAAATGAGTTTCACAAACGCTTATAAATCAATTAACTAAGAAGGAGAATAAAGGATAATGAAAGAGAATAAGATGGGAACAATGCCTATCGACAGACTGATTGTATCAATGTCGCTTCCGATAATGATTTCAATGCTTGTACAGGCACTTTATAATATAGTGGACAGTATTTTTGTAGCGAAGATAAGTGAGGATGCGCTCACAGCTGTATCCATGGCATTTCCGATACAGAACCTTATGATAGCGGTCGGTGCGGGTACGGCAGTCGGAGTCAATGCGCTTCTTGCGCGTTCGCTCGGGGAGAAGGACTTTGACAGGGTCAACAGGATTGCGGAGAATGCTGTGTTCCTTGTTGTGTTGAGCTATGCGGCATTTCTGCTCATAGGTCTGTTTCTTGTGGAGCCGTTTTACAGAAGCCAGACGGATATAGAGTCGATTATAACCTATGGTAGGGACTATATGGTTGTTGTCTGCTGTTTTTCATTTGGAATTTTTACACAGCTTATGTTTGAGAGAATGCTGCAGGCTACGGGAAAGACAGTGTATACCATGATCACGCAGGGGGTTGGAGCTATAATAAATATTATACTTGACCCGATTTTTATTTTCGGACTTTTCGGTATGCCTAAGCTTGGGGTTACAGGCGCGGCGGTTGCGACTGTCATCGGTCAGATTGTGGCAGGAATTATGGCTGCTGCAATCAATCAGCTTAAAAACCATGAAGTTAATATCAATATGCTTGGATTCAGACCAAGTGGAAGCATTATAAGGATGATATACGGAATAGGTGTTCCTTCAATAGTCATGCAGGCCATAGGCTCTATAATGAACTATGGAATGAATGTGATACTTATTTCATTTTCTTCAACTGCTACAGCGGTTTTCGGTGTATACTTTAAATTACAGAGCTTTGTGTTCATGCCGGCATTCGGTTTTAACAATGGTGTGATTCCGGTTATAGCATACAATTATGGTGCGGGAAGCCGTGACAGGGTTGTAAAGACAATGAAGCACAGCGTTGTGTATATAATGGGACTGTTGCTGGTTGGTCTTGTGGTTTTCCAGACAATACCTGAACCGCTTTTAAGACTGTTTGAAGCATCGGACAATATGATTGCACTGGGTGTTCCGGCACTTAGGATAATAAGCCTGAGTTTTATCTTTGCCGGTTTTTGCATAGCATGCGGAAGTGCGTTCCAGGCACTTGGAAAGGCAGTGTACAGTATGATAGTTTCTGTCGCGAGACAGCTTATAGTGCTTCTTCCGGTGGCATATATGCTTGCACGGCTGGGTAATGTCAACTATGTATGGTGGGCTTTTCCTATTGCGGAGTTCATGTCACTTGCAATGACGGTTTTGTTCCTTATAATATTAAATAAAAAGGTTATTTCTAAGATTGGCTGAGCTGCGGTTCGGGATTACCTATAAATTATAATTGAACGCAGAATAAGCAATCCCCCGCTTCAAGTGTGTAGAGCACTAAGCGGTGGGTAAGGGGGATGCTTATGTCAGTGGGAGTTAAAAGCTCCCACTGACAGTTCGCAAAGCGACTGCGTTCATGAGCAAGTAGCGAAAGCGGATTGCGAATGTCCGCTTTACTTTAAAGGAGGGTGATGTTATGAGTAAGAATGTGCTTGCAGTTATAGATATGCAGAAGGATTTCATTGATGGGGCGCTTGGAACTAAGGAAGCGCAGGCTATAGTCGGAAACGTGGCAGCATACATAGAGCAGTCCATAAATGCCGGGGCTGAGGTTGTGTATACACGGGATACGCATTTTGACAATTATATGGACACGCAGGAGGGAAAGAACCTTCCTGTGCCGCACTGCATTAAAGGGAGCAAGGGCTGGGAGATATGCGAGGAGCTTAAGGCTTTCCTGAATGAGAGCACAAAGGTATTTGACAAGCCTGCCTTCGGTTCTGTGGAGCTTGCGGGATATCTTAAGACGATAGAGAACCTTGAGAGCGTGACGCTTGTCGGACTGTGCACGGATATCTGTGTCATATCTAACGCGATGGTGATTAAGGCAAATCTTCCGGAGGTTGAAATAAAGGTTGTTGAGAGCTGCTGTGCCGGAGTGACACCGCAGAGCCACAAAATTGCGCTTGAGGCTATGAAGATGTGCCAGATAAAGGTGGTGTAGACTGCAAAATTAAAAAGGTAATTGCGAAACGTATAATAATATGCTGCGTTTCGCAATTACCTTATTTTATTTTTATAGATTCGGGTGTCAAAACATGTATATATACCCGGTTGTGTATAACGTATTATATTTATGCATATCAAGACTTTTGGGAGAAGCTTAGATGTTCTTAGAACTCTGTTCACACACTAGCCAGAACCGGCACGGATGCCGGTTCAGAAGCAATGCATACAAGGATGTATGCTTTGCTTCGGTGGCGGACGGATAGAACACATTTATCAGAGTTCTTAGAACATCCTGCTTCGGACAATGGAGCTGATATGCATAAATATAATACGTTATACACTCAGAGATTACACCGGCATGTTTTGACACCCGAATCTTATATATTTTATTAGTAGTATTATTTCTCTTTCTTCTCAAAAAGCTTAAAGAAATTGCGCACTCCAGGTCCTGCGAAGAATACCTGCCAGCACAGCGCCATAGGGAAGTTGAGTGTAAGCTTCTGGAGCCATACGGCGACAACCTGTGAACCTGGATGAGCGAAGAGCAGTGCTGCGATGAGGCTCATTGCAGGACACATAAGGCATACAATCATGGTGGAAATGCCGAGTGTTATAAATACTGGGCTGTCCTTTCCCGGTGTCACGAAACGGAACGCAAGCTTTATCGCAAGCTTCTCAAACACGAACATTTCAAGTATGATTGCTATAGGCCACATGATAGGGATTTCGTGGAAGGCTATGAGAAAAATACGGTTGCTCATACAGCCCATCTCGATTGCGATGTTGTAGCATACCATGGCGTATACCATCACGAAAGCCATGACTGCGGTGAAAATCAGATTCTGTAGAAAAGATTTCTTTTGCATAATGTTTATTCTCCTTTGGATATATTGATTTTTGGGCATAAAAAATACATGTGTGTTGTTCGTTCATCATGCAAACACGCATGTATCGTTTCCAATTATATACCAAAGCTTTCTATGCAGTTCGATGGGAAATATAATAACATAAAAAATGCGATTGCGCAACAAAAAATTATTTTAAACGCAGAACAAGCAATCCCCCGCTTCAAGTGTGTAGAGCACTAAGCGGTGGGTAAGGGGGAGGCGACTGCGTTCATGAGCAAATAGTGAAAGCGGATTGCGAATGAACACTTTACAAAATATAAAAAATGAAAAATGTTCATTTTTTTACGGTTATGGTTGAGAAATTTAATGGAATATAGTATAATATGTTTATAATTTAACGATTTTATTTATAATTATGTTATGTATCAAAGGACAAAGGAGTGTGGTTATGGGAGAACCAAGAGAGCTGATTTTAAAGCTTGGTCAGAAGATAACTGACCGAATAGGTGTTAAGGTCACGGTAAATGACCCTGAATACTGGGGGCTTGCAGGAGTTGTCACTGACGAGATGGCAGAGGTCGCATTGGCGATGAAGGTTCGTGTGCCCGACACGGCAGAGAATATCGCGAAGAAGTGCGGCAAGAGTGTTGAGAGAACGGAAGAGCTTCTAAAGGAGATGAGTGTTATCGGCATCATCGAGTATAACTGGGAGAATGCCGACAGACATAAGCAGTATATTCTTCCTATGTTTGTTCCGGGCTGCGCAGAGTTCATGGTGATGAACGGAAAGCAGGTTGAGGAGCATCCGGAGGTGGCTGATTTCTTCGAGCAGATGTCACGTCTTCCTCTTGAGAAGGTTACACCGATGGTTCCGCCGGGTGGTGCGGGAATAGGAATGCATGTTATACCTGTTGAGAAGGCTATACCTGCGACACAGAAGTCTGCGAGTGTTGAACATATCTCATACTGGCTTAATAAGTACAAGGACAAGTATGCTGTAGGTGCATGCTCATGCCGACGTCAGCAGAGAGTAAGAGGCGAGGGAACGGGCGAGATAGAGGGAGAACTCTGTATCGGTGTAGGCGATATGGCGGATTATCTTGTTGAGACAGGAAAGGGACGCTATATCGACATTGATGAGGTTATGGCTATACTCAAGAGAGCGGAGAAGAATGGTTTTGTTCACCAGATAACCAATATTGATGGTCAGGACAAGATATTTGCAATCTGTAATTGTGCACCGGGAGTCTGCAATGCACTTCGAACCTCACAGCTTTTTAACACACCTAATATGTCGCGTTCGGCTTATGTGGCAAGCGTTGATGCAGCAAGCTGTGTTGCCTGCGGACGCTGCGTTGAGTTCTGTCCTACAGGAGCGGCTAAGCTTGGTCAGAAGCTGTGCACCAAGAATGGCAAGGTGGAATATCCAAGACAGGAGCTTCCTGATAAGGTTAAGTGGGGACCGGACAAGTGGGATCCGGATTACCGTGACAACAGCAAGATTAACTGTTACGATACCGGAACGTCACCATGTAAGACAGCATGTCCGGCACATCTTCCGGTACAGGGCTATGTCAAGATGGCTGCACAGGGAAGATACATGGATGCACTTAAGCTTATAAAGACTGAGAATCCGTTCCCGGCAGTATGCGGCGCTATCTGTAACAGACGCTGCGAGGACGCATGTACGAGAGGTAAGGTCGACGAGGCGGTTGCAATCGATGAGATTAAGAAGTTCATAGCTGCGAAGGAGCTTGAAGCTGATAAGAGATATATTCCTGAGACAGAGAACCATGAAGGTAAGTTCTTCGAGGAGAAGATTGCCGTCATCGGTGGAGGTCCTGCCGGAATGTCGGCGGCTTATTATCTTCGAGAGAAGGGCTATCCGGTCACTGTATTCGAGAAGGAGAAGAGACCGGGAGGTATGCTTCTTAATGGTATTCCTTCATTCAGACTTGAGAAGAATGTGATTGACGCGGAGATAGAAGTACTCCGTGAGATGGGCATTGAGTTCAAGTGTGGTGTTGAGGTAGGACGCGATGTAACACTTGACGAGCTTCGTGCACAGGGCTACAAGGCATTCTATATCGCCATCGGTGCCCAGGGTGGACGTATGGCAGGTGTTCCGGGTGAGGATGCCGAGGGCGTCATCACAGGTGTTGACTTCTTAAGGAAGGTTAACACTGATGAGAACAGCGTCAAGCTTAACGGACGCACGGTTGTAATCGGCGGTGGAAATGTCGCAGTCGATGTAGCAAGAACAGCGGTAAGAGCCGGTTCGTCTGAGGTTTCAATGTTCTGTCTTGAGTCGAGAGAGGGCATGCCGGCGGCAGCAGATGAGGTACATGAGGCTGAGGAGGAGAACATAAAGCTTGGAAACGGCTGGGGACCTAAGGAGATTCTTACTGAGAATGGACATGTCAGGGGAATAGTATTCAAGAAATGTGTGTCCGTTCTTGACGAGAATAAGCGCTTTAACCCGGTTTACAATGAGGATGAATTACTCACTGTCGAGTGTGAGAATATTATTCTCTCAATCGGTCAGTCGATTGTGTGGGGCGACCTTTTAAAGGGCAGCAAGGTTGAGCTGAGACCTAATAAGACTGCGATTGCAGACCCTGTCACATACCAGACTGCACAGCCGGATGTCTTCGTTGGCGGAGATGTATATACAGGACCTCGTTTTGCCATTGATGCCATAGCAGCGGGCAAGGAAGGCTGTGTATCTATTCATCGTTTTGTACATAAGGGACATAGTCTCACGCTTGCACGAAATATGAGAAAGTTCATAGAGCTTGATAAGGATGATATTGTTCTTGAGAGCTTTGACAACTCACCGAGACAGGTGCCGGGCAGAAAAAAGGGACTTGAGGGGACTTTCCGTGACGACAGGGAGACATTTACCGAGGAACAGGTTGTGAAGGAAGCTAACCGCTGTCTCGGATGCGGTGCCACGGTTGTTGACCCTAACAAGTGTATCGGCTGTGGAATCTGTACAACCAAGTGCGAGTTCGACGCAATACATCTTAACCGAGACATTCCGGCGGCAAGCAATATGCACAGGTCTGAGGATAAGATGAAGGTAATACTTCCATATATGCTCAAGAGACAGGTCAAGATAATGTTCAAGAAAAAAGAAAAATAAATTGTATTGTGAGGACCTGCAATGCACGAATTAGGAATAATCGTACATATCACCAAGACACTCAATGAGCTTGCGGTAGAGAATAGGCTGACCGAGATAGGCTCTGTGACACTTGAGATAGGTGAGGTAAGCGGAATAGTACCGGATTATCTCACGGACTGCTGGCAGTATTACAGAAAGAAGGAAGAACTCTTAAAGGACTCGGAGCTTAAGATAGAGATACTTCCGGCAACAACGTACTGCGAAGATTGTGAGAAGACGTACCCTACCGTGAAGTACGGACGTGAGTGCCCTTACTGCCATGGACCGCATACCTATCTGTTGGAGGGAAATGAGTGCAATATCAAGGAGATTGAGGCGTGTTGACGTAAGGTAGCCGGCAGGCTGTATATCATACATGCACAGAAAACAAAGGTAACAGATTTAAAATACGAAATGGGAGCTGCCTTGCGGCTCCCTGTAAGAAAAGAGGGATAATTATGTTATTTCATGTATATGGAGATAATGCCATTTATCAGTGGCTTGTAATGCTTGCAGTGCTTGCGGGACTTATCCTGTTAAATGAATTTGCAAGGCGTACAAAGGCTGGAGGACTTGTAATGTTCGGAGTTATTCCGGCAGTCCTTACAGTATATTTTATTGTTGTGGCAATTGCAGCAAGAGCAGGCGCAGAGTGGGCTGTCAACAACCAGACACATATCTATATGAACGGCTGGTTCCATTATGCCAAGCTGTATGCGGCACTCACAGGCTGTATCGGCTTTATGATGATAAAGTACGAGTGGGGAATAGGAAAGAAGCATTGGTTCAAGGCATTCCCGTTTGCAATCGTTGCCATCAATATCCTTATCGCTGTTGCCAGTGATTTTGAGTCGGCAATCAATGGATGGTATTCATGGTGGTTATCCTCAGAGGGTGTATGGCTCTATGGTGGATGGCACAATGTATTTAACGGAATTGCAGGTATACTCAATATCTTCTGTATGACAGGCTGGTGGGCTGTATATTCTTCAAAGGATAAGAAGGATATGATATGGCCTGATATGATCTGGGTATATATAATCGTATACGATATCTGGAATTTTGCCTATACATACAACTGTCTTCCTACACATTCATGGTTCTGCGGTGTGGCACTCTTACTTGCACCTACAATCGCAGCACTTATCTGGAACAAGGGCGGCTGGATTATGAACCGTGCAAATACATTATGTATATGGTGTATGTTTGCACAGGTGTTCCCTCTTTTCCAGGAGACCTTCCACGACGGAACAACCTTCTATCCATGGGCAACCATCACAAAGCAGTATGCGGACGGAACGGTTTCCAGCATAGTTGCGGGAACAAGTGCTAATGCAGATCCTACAGCTATGACAATCGTCAGCGCCATAGCGCTTATCGTCAACATAATAGCACTTTCCTATATTGTTGTTAAGTCTGTCAAGAACAGGAAGAACCCATATACAGGTGAAGTATTTACAGACTTCAAGTATTACAAGGCAGCTAAGGACAGAGCGGTTGTAAAGTAAAGACATTGCAGCGGCAGAAAAATGAGGCAACATAGATGGCTAAGCAGACGCAGAGGTTTATTATGAGCACCTTTATGCAGCTTTTGGAAAGTGAAAGTCTTGATAAGATAACGGTGCGTGATATTGTGGAGGAGTGTGAAATCAACAGAAACACCTTCTACTATCACTATAGCGATATATATGATTTACTTGACGATGTGTTCCGCGTGGAGACAGAGAAATTCATGTCGGAGGATGTTTCTGAGAACACAACCTTCGGTGAGGAATATGAGAGGGCAGCACGCTTTGTGCTGAAGTACAAAAGGGCAATCCTTCACATATATGATTCCAAAAAGCGTGATGTTCTGCAGAACTATCTGGAGACGCTTGCGTTCTCCTTTATCAGCAGATTCGTGAAGAAGGAGGCGGATGGGTATGGGCTTTCTGATGAGGATATTGATTACATCACAGGTTTTTATACCCACGCCATAGTCGGAAATACGCTTGGATGGATTAAGAGAAAGCTGCCATCGGGGCAGGAAAAGTTCATTGCAAGAACTGCCGGAACTTTCAATGCCACGGTGAAGGATATGATAAGACAATGTCTTGAGGAACGACAAAAGCATAGTAATTAGACTTTACAGATCTGATTTAGCATAGCTGGCTAAGATGATAAAAGTGTCCGGAATTCAGTTTTCGGACACTTTTTATTTTTTGTCTGAAAATCAGACATTTGTGCGGTTTTGTCTGTTTTAAAATAAGTGTAAACAGGTTATTATAACCATACAAGGTAACTAATGAATACCAATCAGAAGTAGTAATAGGGAGGATTAGAATGAAACAGCTGAAAATAGTAAAGAATATGTATATTGTGATGGATGTATGCCTCATAATTGTAGGTCTGCTGATTTTATTCAGTCCGATAAAGGCAATCAATGTTCTATGCAGAATATTCGGAGCTGTTCTGGTTCTGTCAGGTGCAGTTAAGATTCTTGGCTATTTTACCAAGGATATATTCCAGCTGGCATTTCAGTTTGATTTTGCACTTGGTATCATATCTGTAATCTTAGGGGCTGTGCTTATATTCAGAACCTCATACATGGTGGAAATTCTTTCTGTGTGTGTGGGAATAGTTATTCTGATTGACGGAGCACTGAAGCTTCAGACTGCGGTGGATGCAAGAAAATTCGGAATTGAGAAATGGTGGCTTATTCTTATAATTGCCTTGCTTGTATCTATAGTAGGAATAATACTCATGGTTACTCCATTTGCCGCACAGACAGTGGCTGCGTGGGTAATCGGTATCAACCTTGTACTTGACGGTGTGCTCAATATCTGTGTTGTATTGAGTACGGTAAAGACATTACGCAGGAAGAGACTGGAAGTCTGATACAGAACTTTCGGGTTATATGTTCTATTAAGCAGTAATCAATAAAAATGGAAAGGTGGACAAGAGTATGGGTAAAGGTAAGAAGAAAATGAAACTGGTTGCATCGGCACTCGCCATAGGAGCAGGTGTTGCAGCAGTAAATGCAGTGAGAAAGAAGAATGCTGAAGGCGGGCAGGGTGATTCACCCAAAAGCACCGAAAAGAAGGGAATGCCTGAAGAAAGAAAAGAAGAGCTTAAGCAGTTTCGCAACACAGAGCGTGGAAAATATGAGAAAAACAGCAAGGGAATTTACTACACAAACGGTAATTATGAAGCCTTTGCACGCCCTGAGAAGCCGGAAGGCGTTGATGGAAAGTCAGCATACCTTGTAGGAAGCGGTCTTGCTTCACTTGCTGCTGCATGTTTCCTTGTAAGAGACGCACAGATGCCGGGAAAGAATATTCATATTCTTGAGGCTATGGATGTAGCCGGTGGTGCCTGCGATGGTATAAATGACCCTACAAGAGGCTATGTAATGCGTGGCGGACGTGAGATGGAGAACCATTTCGAATGTCTGTGGGATCTGTTCAGAAGCATTCCTTCAATCGAGACACCGGGTGTATCGGTTCTCGATGAATACTACTGGCTCAATAAGCATGACCCTAACTATTCATTATGCCGTGCCACGGTCAACCGCGGTGAGGACGCACACACGGACGGAAAGTTCAACTTAAGCCAGAAGGGCTGCATGGAGATTATGAAGCTGTTCTTCACAAGGGACGAGGATCTCTATGACAAGACCATCGAGGATGTATTTGATGATGAAGTATTCAAGTCGGATTTCTGGTTATATTGGAGAACAATGTTCGCATTTGAGAACTGGCACAGTGCTCTTGAGATGAAGCTCTACTTCCAGAGATTTATTCATCATATCGGTGGACTTCCGGACTTCAGTGCTCTTAAGTTCACCAAGTACAACCAGTATGAATCACTCATCCTTCCTATGAAGAAATACCTTGAGAAGGCAGGCGTTAAGTTTGAGTTCAATACTGAGGTAACAAATGTTGAATTTGATATAACAGGTGAGAAGAAGGTTGCAAAGAGAATTATATGCAGGCACAAGGGAGAGGAGAAGATTATCGACCTCACAGAGAACGATATGGTATTTGTAACCAACGGAAGCTGTACGGAGAGTACAATCTATGGTTCACATACTCAGGCACCTGTAGGTGATGCAGAGGTCAGAACGAGTGGCGTATGGAGCCTTTGGAAGAACATTGCAAAGCAGAGCCCTGATTTCGGACATCCTGAGAAGTTCTGCTCCGATATTTCCAAGACCAACTGGGAGTCAGCTACAGTCACAACGTCGGATGAGACAATCATCAATGCAATCAAGAAGATTTGCAAGAGAGATCCAAGAACAGGAAATGTAGTTACCGGCGGTATTGTAAGCTGTAAGGATTCTAAGTGGTTACTCAGCTGGACAATCAACAGACAGGGACAGTTCAAGGAGCAGAAGAAGGAAGAGGTATGTGTATGGGTATACAGCCTGTTCACGGATGTTCCGGGCGATTATGTGAAGAAGCCTATGAAGGAATGTACAGGCGAGGAGATCGCAGCAGAGTGGCTGTACCACCTTGGAATACCTGTGGATCAGATAGATGAGCTTGCCAAGGATAAGGTTGTATCGGTTCCTACCATGATGCCTTATATCACAGCATTCTTCATGCCGAGAAGAAAGGGCGATCGTCCTGATGTCATCCCTGATGGCTGTGTCAACTTCGCATTCCTTGGACAGTTCGCTGAGACACCGAGAGATACAATATTCACAACCGAGTATTCTGTCAGAACAGCTATGGAGGCTGTATACGGACTTCTCGGCGTGGACAGAGGTGTTCCTGAGGTATGGGGCAGTGTATATGATGTGAGAGAGCTGCTTGACAGCTCAGTTAAGCTCATGGATGGAAAATCCCCGCTTGAGATTGAGCTTCCGGGACCGCTCAACGCACTCAAGAAGCCTATCATCAAGAAGATTAAGGGAACCGCTATTGAGAAGCTCTTAAGAGACCACGGAGTATTGAGAGACTATATGTAAAATGCAGTTTTGCCTGTTGTATTACGGTGCTTCGATGACAATATAAATATAATGCAGACATGTGAATGTCCGCTATATAAGACGTGCAGAAATGGTGAATGTCATTTCTGCACGTCTTTTTTGAAAAGACAATGTAAATAATATACAAAAATAATGTATATTTATACAATATTATGTGCGAAAATAGATATTGTTAATGGTCTGGAATTGTGCTATCCTAACGATATAAGAAATCGGTGAATTTCTAAGGAGGAAAATTTATGAAAAAGATTATTGCGGTTATTGCGGCACTCACTATGGCCGCTGCCTTACTTACAGCCTGCCAAAAGTCAGGGGAGAGCACGGCTAAGACAGCCAAGGTTATCGACATTGACCTTACAAATGAGGAGTATGCATTCGGAGTTGACAAGGATCAGCCGGAGCTTCTCGAGAAGGTAAACGCATTTATCAAGGAGATTAAGGATAACGGCAAGTTTGACGAGATATGCAGCCATTACTTTGGCGATGGTGAGCCGGTAGGTGTTGAGTCGGCAGCTTATGATGCAAGCAAGGATCAGCTCGTCGTAGCCACCAATGCAGCATTTGAGCCGTTCGAGTATACGATTGGTGACAAGTATGCCGGAATTGATATGGAGATTGCCGGAGCGCTTGCAGAGTACCTCGGTGTTGAGCTTGTTGTACAGAACATGGACTTCGACGCGGTATGTCTCTCAGTCGGCCAGCACAAGTGTGATGTCGCCATGGCAGGTCTTACGGTTAAGCCTGACAGAGAAGAGTATGTCACATTCTCAGACTCATACTACAGCGCTTCACAGCAGCTTATAGTTACATCTGACGACACAGAGTTTGACTCGTGCAAGACCGCTGATGATGTCAATGCGCTTTTGGCAGCCAAGGACAGCAAGGTTAAGATAGGTGTACAGAACGGAACAACAGGTCAGTTCTATGTAGAGGGCGATGCTGATTGGGGCTTTACAGGCTTTGCAGCACAGTCAGTTGGCTACAAGAGCGGTTCACTCGCAGTACAGGATCTCTTAAACGGAAATATACAGTATGTAATAATCGATGCTGCTCCTGCTAAGTGCATAACCGAAGCTATCAACAAGATGCAGTAAGAATAACGGATATATTTCTTCGGCAAAGGCTGGGGAATGTATCCGAAAGAAATAAGAGAGGTTTAAATGGGCAATTTTGGTCAGAAGGTTAGTAAATTTATCGAAATTTTCATCGAACAAAATGGCTATGTAAGAGTGTTGGAAGGGTTGAAAAATACCCTTCTAATTGCAGTTATAGGACTTATTATAGGTATAGTCTTAGGAACTCTTATAGCCACAGTCAGGGTCATACCTAAATATAAGGTATTGCCGCGTGTGCTTAACGGAATATGCAGCTTCTATGTGGGGCTTTTCAGAGGAACGCCTATGGTTGTGCAGCTACTCGTATTTTATTATGTTCTTCTTCCTATTATCGGGGTGAAGATGACGGGCGTTCAGGTGTCGATGATGGTATTCGGTCTTAACAGCGCTGCGTACATATCGGAGATTATGCGAAGTGGTATCATGTCAGTCGATGCGGGGCAGCTTGAGGCGGGAAGAGCAGTCGGACTCAGCTTTTCCGTATCCATGATTAAGATTGTCATACCGCAGGCAGTCAAGAACATTCTTCCTACGCTTGGCAATGAGTTTATTGCACTCATCAAGGAGACATCGGTAGTGAGCTTCGTCGGTGCGGCGGATTTGTATGTCGCATTCAACTATATAGGAAGCAACAGCTATGAATTTATGGTGCCATATCTTGTAATGGCGATAATTTATATTGTAATCGTGCTTTTGATAAGCGGTGGAATTAAACTTATGGAAAGGAGCCTGAGAAAGAGTGATAGACGTAATTAATCTTGAAAAGCATTTCGGGAGCAGTAAGATATTAAAGGGAATCAATATCACCGTAAATAAGGGAGATATCCTCGTTGTTATCGGACCGTCGGGCTCCGGTAAGAGCACCTTTCTGCGCTGTCTTAACTGTATGGAGGATCCTACGGGAGGCCAGATTATCTTTAACGGTGTCGATATCGCTGATATGAAGGTAGATATCAATATTCACAGGAGACATATGGGAATGGTATTCCAGCATTTTAATCTGTTCTCCAATAAGACGGTTATACAGAATATTATGCTCGCACCGGTGTATGTACAGTGTCAGGAATTAAGGAAGGCGAAGCGTAAAAATGCCATTACTGGATTCACTAATATATTCAGGGGCAAGGAAAATAAAAAGCAGCTCATACCGGTAACAACCACCAAGACTGAGATAAAGAAGAAGGCAAGGGAGAATGCCATGAGTCTTCTTGGAAGAATCGGATTGCAGGACAAGGCAGATGTGTATCCGTCGACATTGTCGGGTGGACAGAAGCAGAGAGTGGCAATAGTCCGTGCACTTGCCATGAATCCGGATGTTATTCTTTTTGATGAGCCTACGAGTGCACTTGACCCTGAGATGGTAGGCGAGGTACTTGACCTTATGAAGGCTCTTGCAAAAGAGGGAATGACAATGATTATAGTTACACATGAGATGGGATTTGCCAGAGAGGTTGCCAACAGGGTAATCTTTATTGATGACGGTCAGATACTAGAGAGTGCTCCGCCTCAGGAGTTCTTTTCCAACCCTAAGAATCCGCGTCTCAAGGAGTTTTTATCAAAAGTTCTTGCGTAGCAAGAGCTTTTTGTTCTTGCGTAGCAAGAGCTTTTTGTTCTTACGTAGCAAGAGCTTTTTGTTCTTACGTAGCAAGAGTTTTTTGTTCTTACGTGGCAAAGGTTTTTTGTGACAGTTGTACACACTATAAATGCATTTTCAGAAGATAACGATAGGTGGTGTGTGGGGGTAAGGAGATATATACTCCTGTAGCTGCATAGCTGCCTGAAAGGTTAGGAATGTAAGGTATGGGAAGCTTAACAACCGGAACGTAAAGAAAAGAGGGATAATATGGCATTTGTTGAGTGCAGGCATGTGAAGAAGACGTATCAGATGGGAGAAGTGACTATTACGGCGCTTCAGGATGTGAATTTTGAGATTGAGAATGGAGAGTTCTGCGTCATTGTCGGAGCCTCGGGAGCTGGAAAGACCACCATTTTAAATATTATCGGTGGCATGGATACGCTTACGGAGGGCGAGGTAATTCTTGATGGAAACAGAATATCGGACTACAAGCCTAAGCAGCTTACAACCTACAGAAGATATGATATTGGCTTTGTGTTCCAGTTCTATAATCTTGTCCAGAATCTGACGGCGCTTGAGAATGTCGAGCTGGCTTCCCAGATATGCAGGGAGCCTATTGATGCGATGACGGTCTTGAAGCAGGTGGGTCTGGAAAACAGGGCGGCTAACTTCCCGGCGCAGCTTTCGGGTGGAGAGCAGCAGAGAGTGGCGATTGCGAGAGCTCTTGCAAAGAATCCTAAGCTGCTGTTGTGCGATGAGCCGACGGGTGCATTGGACTATGCGACTGGTAAGCAGGTTCTTAAGCTCTTGCAGGACACCTGCAGGAGGGATGGCAAGACAGTGGTTGTCATAACGCATAACAGTGCACTTACCGCGATGGCGGACAGGGTGATAACCGTGAAGAATGGAACAGTAACGTCCATGGTTAAGAATGAACACATTGTTCCGGTGGAGGATATTGAGTGGTAAGGAGGAGGTGTATGATATGAAATCAGCGATGAAAAAGACCTCACTCCGTGAGATAAGGCATAGTCTGGGGAGGTATCTTGCGATATTTTCGATAGTGGCACTGGGTGTTATCATGTTCGCCGGACTTAAGGTGTGCAGGGAAGACATGGTTGCCACTGCGGATAAATATTTTTCAGATACGGCATTATATGATTTCAGAGCGCTGTCGACGCTGGGCTTTGATATTGATGATGTGGAGGCATTAACACAAGCCGATGGCGTAAAGCACGCACAGGGCGGTATAAATCAGGCTGTGCTGCAAACGCTTGAGGATGGAAGAGAATGTGTGAGTGCCACATATTCGCTGTTAGATAACATCAATATTCCTGAGCTTGTTGAGGGCAGATTCCCGGAAAATGACAGGGAATGTATAGTCGACAGCAAGTACTATGGAAGCGGATATATAGGAAAGGAATTTATCATATCTGACAGCAACACGGACGATGTGAAGGCTGCGTTTAAATACAGCACCTATAAGATAGTGGGGCGCGTGCAGTCACCCCTGTATCTCAACTTCGAGCGCGGAACAGCTTCGGTCGGCAATGGAAGTGTGTCGAGCTTCGCATATTTTTTGAGAGGTGCGTACACAGCGGAGTATGATAACGAGATATACATAAAGATGGATTCCGATGCAGTAATATATTCGGATGAGTATGATTCGTACATTGATTCACACACCGATGCGCTCAAGGCTTCCGTGCAGGCAATCGCGGATAAGAGGTATGACAGGCTCTACAGTGAGGCTGCCGACAAGATAGATGACGCGAAAGAGGAGCTTGAAGATGAACTTGCGAAGGCACGTAAGGAGTTGGACGATGCGTACACCAGGCTTCAGGACTCCGAAAAGGAGCTTGATGAGAAGCAGAATGAGGTGGATGCAGCACGTCAGGCGCTTGAGCTTGCCGGAATGAATACGGAGGGCATGTTTGATGATGCACAGGCGCAGCTAGATGAGGCCCGCAGGCAGCTTGAGGATGGATATGCAGAGTATGCCGATGGAGTTAAGGAGCTTGAAGCTGAGAGTGCTGATGCACAGGCAGAGATTGCCGATGCGCAGAGTAAGCTTGACGAGCTGAAGAAGCCGACGGTGTATCTTCTTGACAGGAATACCAATGCAGGCTATGCAAGCTTCGACAATGATAGCAATATAGTCAATCAGGTTGCGGCGGTTTTCCCGATATTCTTTTTTGCTGTTGCAGCGCTTGTGTGCATGACCACCATGACGCGGATGGTCGAGGATGAGAGGACACAGATAGGAGTGCTTAAGGCTCTTGGCTACAGTGAGGGGGCTGTCATGGCAAAGTATCTGTTTTATTCAGGCTCGGCGGCTGTGGGAGGCTCAGTATTCGGATATGTGGCAGGCAATCTGTTGTTCCCGAAGGTAATCTGGATGGGTTATGGAATGTTGTATGACTTCGCAGAGCTTACATACGTCTGGGATATAAGAATAGGAATAATATCAATTGCGGCGGCGGTGCTCTGCTCAATGGGAGCGACATATTTTTCATGTGCTGCACAGTTCCACAGCTCACCTGCCATGCTGATACGCCCTAAGGCACCTAAGAGCGGAAAGAGGATTCTGCTGGAGCGGGCAGGATTTATCTGGAAGAGACTCAGCTTTTTGAAAAAGGTCTCCATAAGAAATGTTTTCAGATACAAAAAGCGTTTCATTATGATGATAATGGGAATTGGCGGCTGCAGTGCACTTGTTGTCACTGCACTTGGACTTAAGGATTCCTTTAGTGATATTGTAAGTGCACAGTACCGTGAGATATCTGTATATGATATGACACTTACCCTTGGGGAGGCAGCAGATGAGACGGAAAGGCAGAAGCTTGGTGGTGAATTTGAGGAGTATTTTGACAGCTATGCCTTTCTTAACTCTTCGACGATGGATATCGTGAGCGGCAGCAATAAGAAGTCCTCTAATATCATAATTCCTGAGAATGAGGAGGATTTTAAAAAGCAGTATAATTTCTTAAGCTATAAGAGCGGTGAGGCACTCACATACCCTGCAGAGGGAGAGGCGATACTTACAAGGAGACTTGCAAAGATACTTGGAGTGAAAAAGGGCGATACACTGACAATTACGGATGATGATTTTAACACTATGACGGTCACGGTTGCCGCTGTATGTAAGAATTATGTGTTCAACTATGTTTTTATTGCCAAGGAGACTTATTTATCGGCTTATGGGCATGAGCCGGAGTACAGAACAATATATGCCTCACTGAGGAATGGAAGGGACGCACATCAGACAGTGGCAGACCTGCTGTCCACGGACGATGTGAGTTCGGCAGGTGTCAATGCGGATACGGAGAGCCGGTTCAACAATATGATATCGAGCATAAATTATGTGGTGCTCCTTGTAATCGTGCTTGCTGCTGCGCTTGCGTTTGTTGTGCTTTATAACCTTACGAACATAAATATTACCGAAAGGATAAGGGAGATCGCAACAATCAAGGTGCTGGGCTTCTATTCGTGGGAGACAGCTTCGTATGTGTTCAGGGAGAATTTTATCTTAACCGGAATAGGAGCGCTGTTAGGTCTTGGTCTTGGAAAGCTTCTGCACATGTTCATCATGGAGTGCATCAATGTTGAGGCTGTATACTTTGAGAGCAGGGTAACGCTCACGAGCTATATATTAAGTGTTGTGCTCACTTTTGTATTTGCCATAGCTGTAAATCTGCTTATGTATTTTAAGCTTAATAAAATCAATATGGCAGAGTCACTTAAGTCAGTTGAATAAAATAAATATTGATATCATACATTATTATTTAGATGTAATATTAAAAACAGGGAGGCTAATCGGCCTCCCTGTTTTTACTTCGTATCCAGTTGTATTTTTTGATAAGTTCCTCGTCCGTGCTTCCGGTGAAGAAGTAGTAATCAAAATACTGTGCCTCGTCTAGGGCAATGAAGGTTCCGTAGGTTGGTATGCTGTTAAAGAGCACCGTAAAGTCATGGCTTATCGCCAGTCCGTAGCCTTTATCAGATATGACACAAGGAGCTTTCAGCCTGCTCTTTCCGAAAGATATATATCTTGCAACGCGGTTGAGCGGAAGCTGGTCGCGGTTGCTTGCACCGAAGGCGTAGAGCTTCTGTGTGCTGTCAAAGTCGAAGAAGCATATACTTCTGTTTTTGGTCGTCTCTAAGATATGTCCCGGCTGCTTTTCGTTTAAGAGTACGTTTTTATCCTTGTCGCAGAAGCTTATAAGCCCATTCTTCTTGTCAATCCGAAGGTAGAGCGCAGAGGTGGCGAGCAGAACCGTGTCCGGAGTGTCTTTGAATTTCCATTTATCGGTGGTCTTTCTGTTCTCAATGCATTTCGCCTCAGGTATCTGGGCTCCTGCCCTGTGGTAGCTCACACGCACCATTGAAGAAGCATAAGGGGTGAGCGTGAGCGTTGCGTTGATACTGTCGAGGATGAGGCTGTTGCCCTCACGTCTTACCGCTCTGAACGGATATGCTGCCATGCGGTTCGGATTCTGCTTAAGTACATCCATCTTCGGAACAGAGCCGAAGGTGTATTCCGACATGCACATAATCTTGTTGCTGTAGTCGACAGCTTTATATGCAGCTGTGGGCGGTGTGGTGTATGGCATGGCAGGGTAAGGTGAAGCTTTTCGTGCTGCCGGAGCCTTATATTTTTCCGAAAGGTCTGCCGCTGCGGAAGCCGGGAAGGTTCTCTTTGCGTCCGGTGTGGCAGGATTTGTTCCGGCTGCACCGGTCGGTTCATCTTCGCCGGAAATGGCTGTGGCAGGCTTGATGGAGCTGAACGTCACAGTCTTTCGCACTCTGTTAGGCTGCATGTTCTCTGCGTCAAACACAGCATTTCCTACTGAATCCGGGATAGGCTCTGCAATCAATGGCGTGAGTGTTCCGGTGTGGTAGACGGCAAGCTCATGGAGAGCGCGGGTTGCCGCTACATAGAGGAGCTTCACATTGGCATCACATGCTGGATACGCGTCAATGTCCGGATTCATAAGTATGCAGCAGTCGAATTCCAGTCCCTTGGTGTAGGTGATTGGAAGAACCATTGTCCCGGTGTCAAATTCCATCGCGTCAAAGTCATTGACCTGAGTGTATTCCGAAAGCTCATTGGCGGCTGCTCTTGAGGTATCAATATCAGGGCAGATTATCGCTATTGTCTCATAGCCGGCTTTCTTCCATGCATTGATTTTGGCAGCAGTATTCCGGATAAGCTCATTATCATCCGCAAAAGCCGATATTTCCACGTCCCTGCCGTGTCTTATAATCGGTTCAACAGGGTAGATTGAGAAGGATCCGTGCCTTAAAATGTCCGTTGCAAAGTGGGATATCTCAACAGTGTTGCGGTAGCTCTTTCTTAGGAGATTGAAGCTGTCATATTCGCCGGTGAGGAAGTTGGCGGTGAGCTCAGTCCAGTCATTCAGTCCGTGTTCATAGTGGATATTCTGTGCGACGTCACCCATTATTGTGTAGGTACAGCCGCGCATGCAGTAGTGCAGGCTCATATATGCCATCATTCCGAAGTCCTGTGCCTCATCTATGACAACATGATGTGCCTCCTCAATAGGGTCATTTTCCTTGGTACGCTTGTAGATGTAGGCTAGGGCGGCGAGGTCATATAAATCAGGAGCTTCAGCGTCATAAGGGAACACGGTGCCGTATTTTTTCTCCTGGGATTTCAGAAAATCGGAGTATATGCCGTATGTGGAGTATTTCCACTTCTTAGGTCCGAAGTACTGGCGGTAGAAGCGCGTGAGAGCCTTCTTTTCCTCCGGTGAGTACCGGATTTCCTTTCCCATGAGTTCATTCTCAAGGCGCGAAAGTATGCGGCTGTTGAGGTGCTCTATCTTAAGCTGTGTAGATAGCTGTGGGTTTTCATCAAGGAATGCTGTGATGGACTGGGATGTGAGCAGGGTGACACAGACGTCATGTTCGAGAAGCACATTCTCATTCGATTTGAGGATGACATCCCTTGTGTCGATGACCTTTCTCTCAAAATTATTGCAGAATGCCTCAAGCTCACGAAACCATGTGAGTGTTCCGCGCTTTAAGGAGGCAGGGTATGCTGCGGACGGCATGGCAAGCGGAGCAATATTCTGGGTGTCTCTGTCCCAGTCCTCATACAGAAGTCTCACAAAAAGCTCCTCCATTGTCATCTGGCGGACACCGTTTACGTCTAAGTCCGGCAGGACACTGGTAATGTAATTTAGGAGAAGCTTGTTGCTCCCGACAATGTAAAAATCTGCCGGCTTAAAGTCTTTCTCATAGTTGTACAGTATATAGGATATCCTGTGCATGGCAACTGTTGTTTTTCCTGAGCCGGCGGCTCCCTGAACTATTATGCTTTTGTAAGGTGACTGCCTTATGATGTCATTCTGTTCCTTCTGGATTGTCGCAATAATCTCACCGAGAACAGCCTTTTTGTTCTGGGAGAGGTATCTGTTTAGAAGCTCATCGTTTGCGACAACGTCACTGTCAAAAAAGGAGAGCAGGGTATCATCCTTAATTTCGTAGGTTCTCTTTTTCTTAAGGTCAATCACAAAGCTGCCCTCCCCTGGGACAGAGTAGGTGACTTCTCCGATGTGGCTTTCGTAGTATGAGTTGGCAACAGGGGCACGCCAGTCGATGACCTCAAGGTGGGTCACATCGCGGGATATGCCGACCTTGCCTATATAGATGGTGTCATTGCTCTTGTGATTACCATCGACAAAATCGATTCTTCCGAAGAAGGGCTTCTGCCTTGCCCTTTCAGCTCTGGCAGCTTCATGCTGCGCACGCTCATACATAACCTGCAGGTTGTCGATCATTGACAGAGCTTCGATATCCTTGGCACCATAGGTCTCAAGAAGAGTGTAGAGTTCATCGGACAGAGCTTTCTCCTCTTTTCTATATTTTTCCAGATTTTCCTTGGTAAGAGCCAGCACTGCTGCAAAGTGACTTTGCTCAAAATTATTGTCATCGGGTTTAAACATGGTAAACTCCTTGTCTTTATATATACTGCCGTAAAATACAATGTGTTGGGAAGGAGTACTTCCCAACACATATATTACTTTATCATTTTAGATGAATATTTTCAAGGCATTTGCAGGAACATTATTGACAAAACAATTAAAATCCAGAGGATGAATCTTCATAGAACAGCTTCACCACGATGTTCTGGCTGAAATCTCCGAATGAGGTGCCGAACAAGGTGAATCCGCCGCAGTTAGGTGTATCTGCCGGAACTGATATGGTGAAATTGATTATCGAATCATAGTTAAGTGCAAGGTCATTGATGGTTACTGATGATAGTCTGGCGGTTCCGTCCATAAATGTACCGGAATGATTTATAACCAATGTTTTTAACAGACCGTACTGGTTGAGTCCGTCCGGCCACCAGTTAGGGCACAGCATACCTCGTCTGTTGCCGAAGTCGCCGGGGCTTATCCATTTACCGAGTGATTTCCCATTGATGTCAAAATATATATCACTTGGATAATTGTCATTGTGCTCAGGACACTCAGAGCTTATCTCAAAGGAAATCTGTATTTCGGACAAGGTCTGGCCGAGCTTTAAACGGTTGGGAAGATTATATGTCACATACCCATATCCGACCCATAATATATCAGCCTTAAAACGCTCGGGATATGAGAAAACCTTAGGGTTATCGAGGTCGCCGATAAGGTTTCCGGAGGTGGACAGACCACAGGTAGGATGAACATCGTAACTGATGTAGTGTCCTATATCTATCTCATCGGTATAACATTTGATAGAACCGGCATTCGGAACCATGTCTATGATAAGGCGTTCATAGCGTGGACGGACTATCTTCATAATACCTCTCTTGCCGGAGGCCACCTGAACGGAGACAAGACCGGCCGCCTCAAGCTTGCCGACATGCATAGATATGGCACTGTTGGTAAGACCAAGAGTTTCCGCAAGGTCATTCATGCTCAGATGATCATTTTGATAGATAAGTTCCATAATCTGAAGTCTCATAGGGGTGCTGAGTGCCTTAAAGACTTCTTCGGCTTCGTTTAATGATTTAATATAGTACATGTTGGCAGGTCTCCTTAGGTTGGTAATTATGCAGGGTTTGATTTACAAAGTGAAATATTTAATTTTTCTTTTAAGTATAAAATGTTTAAAAGAAATAGTCAACAAGAAAATACATTTGTGCAAAGTGCACAAAAAATGAGCAAATCTTTCTCTATCGGATTAAGCAATTAAGTATTGAATTATACAATAAAAAGAGCTATGTTTATATTAACATTTCACCGAAAATAGAATAGGTTAAGCAAAAAGTGAAATACAAACTACGAAATCGTTTTAAGACTTGTTCTGTTTTACTGAAAAATAAAATTTATGTAAATTTAATAAAAAAAGTTAAAAAGGAGGACGAAAAATGAGCAAGTTGTACATAAACCCTAAGAACAAAAAGGGTCACATCAATCCTGAGATTCAGGGACATTTTTCGGAGCATTTAGGAAGATGTATTTATGAGGGAATTTTTGTTGGAAAGGATTCTTCCATTCCTAATGTGAACGGAATGAGAACAGATGTCGTGGAGGCATTAAAGGACATACAGATTCCTGTGCTCAGATGGCCGGGTGGCTGCTTTGCGGATGAGTATCACTGGAAGGATGGCATAGGACCTGCTGAGGGCAGAAAGAAGATGATAAACACCCACTGGGGCGGTGTTGTAGAGGACAACAGCTTCGGAACACATGAGTTCATGGAGCTTTGCAGGCAGCTTGGCTGTAAGAACTACGTCAACGGCAATGTCGGAAGCGGAACGGTTCAGGAGATGAGCGAATGGGTAGAGTACATGACCTTTGAGGGTGTATCACCTATGAGCGATTTGAGAAAGAAGAACGGTTCCGAGAAGCCTTGGACAGTTGACTACTTCGGAGTGGGAAATGAGAACTGGGGCTGCGGCGGAAACATGACCCCTGAGTATTACGGAAATCTCTATAGAAGATACCAGACTTATGTAAGAAACTATCATCCGGATAAGCCTATCTTCAAGGTTGCATGCGGAGCGAATGTTGACGATTACAACTGGACAGACAAGGTGATGGATACCTGCTTTAAGGCGCCGGAGTTCCTTCACGGCTTTATGGATGGCATATCACTTCATTACTATACACATCCGGGTGGATGGGATCACAAGGGAAGCGCAACGGATTTTGATGACAAGATGTGGTATCAGACACTTAATAAGACTCTCTATATGGATGAGCTTATAAAGAATCACGAGGCAATCATGAACAAGTATGACAAGCAGCACAAGGTTGGCATGATTGTGGATGAGTGGGGAACATGGTTCGACTGTGAGCCGGGAACCAATCCGGGATTTTTGTATCAGCAGAACACGATAAGAGATGCACTCGTTGCAGGAATCAACTTAAACATCTTTAACAAGCACTGTGACAGAGTTAAGATGGCGAACATTGCACAGATGGTAAATGTTCTTCAGGCAGTTCTTCTCACAGAGGGAGAGAAGATGATAAAGACCCCTACATACCATGTATTCTATATGTATAAGCACCATCAGGATGCAGAGCTTTTAGACAGCTTCGTCGAGACAGAGCAGATAGGTCTTGAGGAGCAGAACATGGTACCTAACCTTACAGAGTCGGTATCACTTGGCAAGGATGGAAAGATTCATATTACAATGACCAATCTTTCCATAGACAAGGACTATGAGATTGACGGCTGTGTGGCTGATACCGAGATTGCTTCGGCATGCGGCGAGATTGTCGGAGGTGAGATTCATCTTCACAACACATTCGATAAGCCTGAGGAGGTAACTGTAAGACCATTTAATGATATAGAGGTAAACGGCAACAGAATCAAGTTCTCAATTCCGGCAAGCAGTGTACTTCATCTGGAATTGAACATCAGATAAGCGTAGGAGTGTTTATATGATTCGACAAGGTATTAAGAGAATCACATCACTTGCACTTATTACTTCCATGATAGCCTGCACATTCCCATACGCGTCCGTGCCTGTACATGCACAGACGCAGATGGATGAGCAGCCGGCGGCAGCTGTGACAACAACTCAGGACGCGGCGCAGGAGAACAGGCTTACAACCAATTATTCCACGGTAAGCAAGGGCTATAAGGAAGCGGTATACACAGGTGATGCTATTGTCTATAAGATAAGTGAGGCTGTCGCTAAGGCAGACAGAGCTTTTCTTACCAATGATAATTATGAATATGTGAATGACGTGCTTGCCGTGAAGGCAGGTGACACCGTGACACTCACCATTGATGTTCCGGTATCGGGAAGATATGTTATGAGCTTCGACTATCTTTCCTATGATGAGTCGATTCTTCCTGTTGAGATGGGAATGAAGATAGACGGAGGCTACCCTTTTTACGAAGCAAGAAGTATGAAGTTCGAGACAACATGGGTTTCGGACGGAGTGGATGTCGACAGATACGGCAACGAGATAGTCTCTCTTCCTGATAAGCTTATCAGATGGGAGCACAAGGAGGTAATGGATGCCAGCTACAGATATTCAGACCCATTGCCGGTTGAGCTTACCGCGGGTGTTCACGAGCTTGAACTGAATATTCAGGAGGGAACACTTCTTCTTGGAAATATAAGTCTTGAGGCTCCGGGCGATGTCGCTGAGTATGCAGGTTCAACAAAGGCTGAGGGAAATGCACTTATAACAATAGAGGCCGAGGACTTCTACCAGAGGAATGATTCATCAATCCATGCGATAGGTGAGTACGGTTCAAGCCTTTCGCCATTGTCTGCAACAACAACGGTTCTCAATATCATTGATGAGGATTCCTTCAATGAGGCAGGGCAGACGGTAAGCTATCAGTTCCATGTGGACAATGCAGGCTATTATTACATAGGAATGAACTACCGCCAGTCTGAGAAAAATGATTTTCCTGTCTTTGTCGACTGGAAAATAGACGGCGAGATTCCTAGCAGTGCATTTAAGTCATACCAGGTTGAGGCGGCTAACAAGTTCAGGACAGTCACGCTCACAGATGATAATGATGATAAGCTTAGTGTATACCTTGAACCGGGTGACCACACAATCTCGCTCACGATAAGTGCAGACAATCTCAGATATGCACTTGAGGCGGTAGATGAGATTATGAGCGGAATAAGCGACCTGTCACTTGAGGTAACCAAGGTTGCCGGAACCAACAAGGATAAGTACAGGGATCTCAAGCTCACAAGATATATTCCTGATGTCCAGGACAGACTGCTTGGATGGGTTGATGAGCTCTACAGCCTTGCAGAGCAGGCACAGCCTTATGTCAACGCTAAGAGCCCGGATAAGGTGGCAGCGTTCTCGTATCTGCTTATAGCAGCTAATCAGCTTAAGAGCCTTGCAGAGAAACCGAATGAGCTGGTCTACAGAGTTGATGAGCTTTCGACGAGCGTCAATTCAATAAATACACAGATTGCGAATTTCGTGGATCTTATAAATGATAATGACCTTTCGATTGACAGAATCTACATATATCAGGACGGAGCCAGGCTCCCTAAGGGACAGAATGTTTTCCAGTCGATAGGTACGTCTTTAAAGAGGTTCGGCTATTCATTTATGGGGCAGTCGTATTCAGCGAGCAATACAGATGAATCACACATACAGGTGTGGGTGAACAGACCGAGAACCTACGTTGAGATTATGCAGAAGATGATTGACGAGAAGTTCACACCGGAGACAGGAATAGAGGTTGATTTGTCAATCATGACGGATGCACAGAAGCTTATCCTTTCTAATGCTTCAGGTGATACCCCGGATATAGCAACAGGAATCAACTATTCAATACCATTTGACCTTGCCATAAGAGGCTCACTTGTTGATTTATCGAAGTTTGACAATTACAAGGAAGTGTTCGGAAGATACAGCGAGGGACTTTTAGTTCCGTCCGTTGTGGGTGATGGACTTTACTCACTGCCTGAGACGATGAACTTCTATGTAATGTTCTATAGGACAGATATTTTAAGCAAGCTAGGACTTTCGGTTCCAAACACGATGGATGAGCTCATTGCGATGCTGCCTGATCTGCAGATGAGGGGACTCAATGTGTACTATCCGACAGCAGCGATGCTTGTGATGAGAAACTTCCATGGAACAACACCGATTATTTACCAGATGGATGGAGCACTCTACGGCGACACTGCACTTGATATATTGGTTGACAGTGAAGCAACGGTTGAAGGCTTTACAGAGCTTACAGAGTTATTTACACTTTATGACCTTCCGGTCGATGTACCTAACTTCTACCAGCACTTCAGAAACGGAGATTTACCTATAGGGATAGCCGATTTCAATTCATACAACCTGATACTCAATGCCGCACCTGAGATTGCAAACTCATGGAGCATTGCACTTGTGCCGGGTATCGAGGATGAGGAGAACGGTGAAGTGAAGAGGTATATGTCCGGAGGTGCCGAGAGTACTGTAATGTTCTCATCGGATGATGAGAGGGAGCAGAAGGCATGGCAGTTCATGGAGTGGTGGTCAAGGGCTGATATTCAGGCAGAATTCGGACAGCGGCTTCAGATTCTGTACGGAGACGAGTATATATGGCCTACAGCCAACCTTGAAGCGTTCGAGAGGCTTCCTTATCCGACATCGGATAAAGATATAATCCTCACACAGGCTCAGTACATCTTAGAGACACCAAGACTCCTTGGAAGCTACATGATGGAGCGTGAGCTGAGCAACGCATTCAATGATGTGGTAGTAAATGGTGACACGGTCCGTTCAAGAATTGATGAGGTAGCCAAGACAGTATTAAGAGAGACAGAGAGAAAGCTTGAAGAATTCGGCTATATCGATTCAGACGGAAATGTGCTTAAAGAGTATGAAGTACCTTCCGTTGAAAAGGTGCTTGAGATTCTTAACAGAGAATAAGGAAATAATAGTATGGCTGATAAAACTAAAATTGCAAAGAAATCAAAAATAGGAAAGAAGTCGATAAGCAACAAGGCAGGATATGCATTTGTATTTCCTTATGCGGCGGTGTTTACGGTATTCATACTTGCTCCTGTTATAATGGCTGTTATCCTTTCCTTTACTAACTTTAATGCCATCCAGAAACCTAAATTTGTCGGGTTTTTAAATTACATCAATCTTATAACAAGTGATGATGTATTTATGAAGTATGTTATTCCGAATACAGTCAAATATGCGCTTATTGTAGGTGTTGGTGGTTATGTCCTTGCCTTCTTGTTAGCTTTCGGACTTGCCAATCTGCCTAAGATACCAAGAACAATATTTGCACTCATCCTGTATTCGCCGAGCATGACAACAGGTGTTGCGATGGCAGTGCTCTGGAAGATAATGTTCACCGGTGACCAGACCGGATACCTTAACAGCTGGCTGATGGAGATAGGAATTATAAATGAACCCATTATATGGCTTGTAAATACCAATTATCTGCTGCCGATTGTTATTATCATAGGTCTGTGGAGCAGCATGGGAGTCGGTTTCCTGTCCATACTTGCCGGTCTTTTAAATGTCGATGAAGCGCTGTATGAGGCAGCGGCAATCGACGGTGTTAAGAACAGATTTCAGGAAATGTTATATGTAACAATACCGAGCATGAAGCCGCAGATGCTCTTCGCAGCGGTAATGCAGATTGTTGGAGCCTTCCAGAATGGTACAATTGCAACATTGCTTGCAGGAAACCCTACACCGGGATATTCGGCACAGCTTATTGTAAACCATGTGGAGGATTACGGATTCATCCGATACGAGATGGGTTATGCGGCAGCAGTATCCGTTGTGCTTCTTCTCATAGTACAGATATTCTCAGTGGTTGCAAACCGATTGTTCGGTGAACGTGATTAGGAAGGGAGGAAAAGATTATGGCGGCTTATAGTGGTCACAAGATGAACCCGGATAAGTTTGAGAAGGGTCAGATAAAAATATACCTTTTGGTTCTGCCGATGGTATTGCTTTGTGGATTGCCTATCGTATTTATTATATTCCATGCGTTTAAACCGATGGAGGAGCTGTTCGCATTCCCACCTAAATTTATAACAACACATCCGACACTTGATAATTTTTCAAAGCTTATAAAGGCATCGAGGACAGGAAGCAATCCCCTCAGCAAGTATGTGTTTAACAGTATACTTGTGACGGTGGCGGTAGTTGCAGGCTCACTTTTATTCTCAACAATGGCGGCTTACGCATTGTCGAAGATGAAGTTCAAGGGAGCCAGGACAATGATGAACATTAACCAGATAGCACTCATGTTCGTATCCTGTGCGGTTATGATTCCGAGATATCTGGTTGTAAACAAGCTTCACATGATTGATACATATTGGGCAGAGATTCTTCCTCTTATAGCACTTCCGGTTGGACTGTTCCTTATAAAACAGTTCGTTGACCAGGTTCCGGATTCACTCATAGAGGCGGCATATATGGACGGAGCATCGGAGTGGACAATATACAGAAAGGTGGTAATTCCGCTCACCAAGCCTGCGATTGCGACGGCTGCGATTCTTGTATTCCAGCAGGTATGGGCTAACCTTGAGACATCCAATTATTACATCAATAATGATTCTCTCAAGAACCTTGCATTTTATATGAATACACTTACCAGTGCCTCTACAAGCAACACTGTAGCAGGACAGGGTATGGCGGCAGCGGCTTCACTTATTATGTTCCTGCCGAACCTCATATTGTTCTGTATCTTACAGAATAACGTAATGAACACGATGGCACATTCAGGAATCAAGTAACTTAAGAGAGGTATGAACGTGAATAAAAAGTATATAAAAAAAATAATAGCTTTTGCCGTACCTCTGCTTCTTGCCTGTGTGATTTTAGTATCCTCGACTCTTGAGACGTATGCAGATGCGCCATACAGGACATACACTGTTGACGGATATGGAAGCATGACCGAGACACAGACAGCGTATCTCCCTTTTAAGACGATAACAAAGATTGGAGAGGAGACGCTTGTAAATCCTACTGATTTCACACTGCTTGAGGACGGTTATATGTATGTTCTTGACAGCGGTAACAAGAGGGTTGTCGTATCAGACGCGGATAACGAGCTGGTGATGACCTTCGGAGAGGGAATTTTACAGGGACCGCGGGGAATATATGTAACACCTGAGCACATCACCTACATAGCTGACAGAGATGCTAAGAGCGTATTCGTGTTCGACGGCGATGGAGAACTTGTAAATACATACACCAAGCCTACGGCGGCGATGTATGGGGAGACACTTGATTTCCTCCCACTCAAGATTGTTGTGAACAGCTCGGGCGTAATGTATGTGATATGTGAGTCAAACACCAACGGTATGGTTGAGATAAGTCCTGTTGACGGAGGAACCTTCTTAGGCTATTTCGGTACTAACGCAACCAAGGCTAATCTGTGGACGATTCTCTGGAGAGCGGTTCTCACGGACGCGCAGAGAGCGAAGATGCAGTCTAACATACCTGCAACTCCGGATAATATGGCGATAGATGAGAAGGGTGTCATATACACAATAACAAGAGGTGAACACAATGACACCTTAAAGAGACTCAATATCGCAGGTGTCAACATGATTGAGACCAGCGAATATCCGGATGTTCCGGCAGCAGTTGCAGTTGGAAATCATGATAACACCTTCGTTGCAACACAGACAGGTTTCATCTACGAGTATAACAACGAGGGCAATCTGTTATTCATATTCGGCGGAAGCGATGACGGAAAGCAGAGAATCGGTCTTTCAACGAAAGTTGAAGCTATTCAGGTGGGAACGGATGATAAGCTCTATGTGCTTGATTCGGATAAGGCACAGATTCAGGTGTATGAACCGACAGAGTTTACCAGGTATCTGCATGAAGCACTTTACCTGTTCTCCAAGGGACGTTATGAGGAGAGCAAGGAGCCACTTGGTAAGGTGCTTGAGATGAATAATCTTTTTACCTACGCTAACATGGCGATGGGCAAGGCTCTCTACAAGGAAGGTGACTATGAGGGGGCGTTACAGTATGCCAGACTTTCAAAGGACATGGAGAACTATTCAGATTCGTTCTGGGAGATAAGAAATGTATGGCTTAAGCACAATCTCACAGCGGTGGTGCTTATACTGATTGGTATATTTGCTGTATTGAAGGTACTTAAGCTGCTTGATAAGAAAAAGGGAATATTCAATGCTCCGAGAAAAGCACTTAAGAAGCTTGGAGATAAGAAGCTCATAAGGGAATTAAAGTATGTGTTTACCTTTATGAGACACCCTATAGACGGTTGTTATGGAATAAGATTTGAGAATAAGGTTTCCATTGCAAGTACGAATATATTGCTTGGGATTATGATGGTATTCTACATAATCAACAAATATTTCTGCGGCTTCCTTACAAAGACAGTGCGTGAGGGCAGCTACGATATCTTATCAGACATCGGAATGATACTTGTGGCACTTGTGCTTGTGGTAAGCTGTAATTACCTTATGTGTACAATCAATGAGGGCGAGGGTAAGTTCAGACACATATACAGCTCACTGGTATACAGCTTCGGACCTTATGCAGTGCTGACACCGATTATATTCCTTCTGTCACATGTGGTGACCAACAACGAAATATTCTTCGTGCAGTTCGGAAGCCTGTGCATGACAGTATGGATAATTGTACTGATTTTCATTTCTATAAGAGAGATTAACAATTATACGGTCAAGGAGACATTTAAAATTATATTCCTTACAATATTTACTATCCTGATTGTTTGTCTTCTCATATTTATTATCTATGTATTATGGTCGCAGGTATTCGACTTCATACAGTCGATTGCGGGAGAGGTGGTGTATCGAATTGGCTCATAAAAGAACGGCAAAAAGAATAATTTCCCTTCTGTTGGCGTTTATGGTAGCGTTCGGTGCAGCCGGCTTTAACGGAAAGGGCGTGCAGGTGCAGGCAGCGCAAAAGACTATAAACGGCTGTAAGTACCTCACCGAGAACACGGATTACAGGCTGTATGTCAACGAGGAAGACCTGTCACTTGTGATAGAGGATAAAAAAAGTGGTTCGTACATGACATCGGCTATTGAATATGACGATGGAAAGAACAATGCGACATGGCAGGGAGCCATGAGGTCTGCTGTTGTCATAACAATGATAAGCGGAAGCGATGATTCCAAGCAGGCAGACTTAATTAATGACAATGTTACAAAGACAGTAAGCTACACGGATAACGGATTTACCGCCAAGCTCTACTGGACAACTTACCAGTTAGGGGTGACACTTGAGGTTACACTCACAGATGACGGACTTATTGCGAGAGTTCCGGATGAATCGATAGTTGAAGATGGAGAAAAGTATTTTATTGGAACTATTTCCATCTACCCATACATGGGTAACTCCTATCTTGATGACAAGGACGGCTACATGTTTGTGCCGGATGGCAACGGAGCGTTAATCTACCTTGATGATAAGGAGGGAAGATTTAAGAGCGGTTTTTCCAAGATGATTTATGGCGGAGATGTCGGATTCGATGAATCTAATGTCCAGACACTTTTAAATGATAAGTACAACACAATAAAGGATTCCGAGGAGGTCATTGCACCTGTATTCGGAATAGCACATGTGGATGATAATATTGCTTATCTTGGAATTGTCGAGGAAGGTGAGGCGCGAGCTTCAATCGAATGTATTCCGAACGGTGCGAGTGTGGATTACAACAGAGCTTATGCCAAGTTCATACTCAGAAAGACCTACACACAGCCTACAAGCAATAATTCCACAGCAGGTTCACTTCATGTATATGAGAATGAGAGAAGTCATTCAAACCTTGCGGTGAGATATGTTTTCCTTTCCGATGACAACGCCAACTACACAGGTATGGCGGCAGCTTACAGAGAGTATCTTCTTAGGTCTGAAGGCCTTGCACAGAATGAGAGCAGTTTCAGAACGCGTGTGGACTTCTTAGGAACTGAGCGCGAGTCCTTCCTTCTTGGAACATCATCGGTGGTTATGACAACTGTCGATGACATATACGAGATATATGATGAGCTTGAGAGTGAAGGCGTAAGTGATTTACTTACAGTCTATAAGGGATGGCAGAAGAAGGGACTTAACAGTGTCCCGATTACAAGCTATAAGGCTGATTCGAAAATCGGAGGAACAAGTAAGCTTACCAAGCTTATAAAGGATGCGGGTGAGAGAAATATCAGTATGTATCTGTACAACGATGCACTAAGAATAAACCCGGATGAGAAGAATGCCACCTTCAATGTCGTAAAGCAGATTAACAAGAGAAGGTTTGAGGAGACGACCTACAAGATGGTGTACAGCACGATGAATTATCTCACACCTGCAAGAACACTGAGTCTTCTCAATTCCTTTATCGGAAAATATGTCAAGAGCGGAGTAGGCAATCTGGCGCTTGCAGGTATCTCGAACACGCTGTTCTCCTACACGTACAGTGGTGATACCTACACAAGGTACGATACACAGAAGGTGTATGAGAATATCGTGACAGAGGCGGCACAAAAGACAAAGCTTGTGCTTGAACAGCCGTTTGCATATCTGTGGTCCGAGACGGATGCCTTCCTTGATATGCCGTTGTACACATCAAGCTATATATTTGAGGATGAGAGCATTCCGTTCTTAAGTATAGTATTAAAGGGTGTGATGCCTATGTATTCGGAGTATGTGAACTTTGAGGCGAACAAGCAGGAATTCTTCTTAAAGCTTGTTGAGACAGGAGTTTATCCTTCCTTCTACATAACAAAGGAAAGCTCCGCAAAGCTTCTGTACACCAATTCAAGCGATATATACAGCTCAGAATATTCCACCTACAAGGACACGATTGTGGAGTATTATAAGGAGCTTAAGGCACTGCACGAAAAAATAGCGGACTCAACAGTGACAAAGCATGAGATTGTCGACAACGACATAAGAATTGTGACTTATTCTAATGGGGTTACAGTCTACATCAATTATGGTGCGGATGCCGTGAGCGTGGATGGCGTGACTATAGAATCAATGTCGTATGAGGTCAGGTGAGCGTATGGGGAAAACGAAAAATAAGAAAATAAAAATTAAACAGGGACGTCTTGAGGCAAGAGAGGCAAGGATGGGATATCTGTTCCTGCTTCCATGGTTGATAGGAGTTGTTGTATTCCTGTTATTCCCGTTGGGACAGTCATTCTACTACATGTGGTTTAACATAAGAATCACACCGCTTGCCACTAAGTTTACCTGGGTCGGGACCGGAAATTTTACCCAGATATGGCTTGAAAATCCTGAGTTTCCAAAACAGCTTGTGACATATATCTGGCAGACAATAGTGGAGGTTCCGGTAATAGTAGTATTTGCACTTATCATCGCGATGATGTTAAACGGCAAGATAAAATGTAAGGCTTTTTTCAGGCTTATATTCTTCCTCCCGGTTATCATCGTGAGTGGTCCGGTCATGAATATGCTGGTGAGTGAGGGAGCTTCAACAATCCCTTCAATGAACACACAGGTTATTGTAAATGCGATAAGCACGTTCCTTCCGGCATCAATTGCTGCGTCGATTGGGGAGATTTTCTCCAACATGATTATGATACTCTGGTATTCGGGTGTCCAGATACTTATATTCCTCTCGGCATTGCAGAAGGTTGACCCTTCACTCTATGAGGCAGCTAAGATGGATGGTGGCTCAGGCTGGGAGTGCTTCTGGAAAATAACACTTCCTACCATAAAGAATTTTATCCTTTTAAATGCAGTGTACACAGTAATCTTCCTCTCAGGAAACGAACAGAACCAGCTTATCACAATGATAGAGTCGGCGATGTTCTCAGGAACCAAGGAGAAGGGTTACGGATATGCCTCAGCGATGGCATGGATGTACTCAATCATAGTGACACTCATTGTGCTTATCTTCTTCTTACTGCTTGGCAATAAGAAAGATGTATACGACAGAATGGTGAAGAAGAGAAAGAGACAGCTAAAGAAAGACGAACGCATGCACAGAAGAATTGAGAGGAGGGGAAGAAGAAATGTCAAGAAGCTCGAAAAAGGCATTAAGCACGGCAGATACAAGACGTATGACGGCAGCGGAGATTATTAAGAAGAAGTTTACTAAGGAAAAGCTTCACAGATTTATCTTCGGTACGCGTGAGAAGCAGGGCGTAGGAAAACAGCTGGTCGTATATGCACTTCTTATATGTATAGGTTTCGTATATCTGTACCCTGTATTGTATATGATAAGCACAAGCTTTATGAGCAGGAATGACCTTCTTGATACCTCAGTCAAGTGGCTGCCTTCCAAGCTGTATCTTCAGAATTTTATTGATGCGGCAAAGGCGATGGATTATGTTTCATCATTTGAGAAGGGTATACTGATAGCTGGTCTTCCTACACTGTGCAATGTTGTTATATGCATGATGGTCGGATATGGTTTTGCAAGATATGAGTTCAAGGGTAAGAAAATACTGATGGGAATACTCATATTTTCCTATATTCTTCCAAGACAGATAACCATGATTCCTACTTATGTTCTCTACACAAAGATGGGGATTCAGGGTACGCTGTGGGCATTTATCCTTCCGGCACTGTTCGGAAACGGGTTAAACTCACCTATATTTATTTTAATCTTCTATCAGTTCTTTAAGCAGATACCTAAGGTGCTGATGGAGGCAGCCTCTATTGACGGAGCAGGACATTTCAAAGCATTCTTTAAGATAGCAGTTCCATCCGCAATACCGGCTATTGTGACGGTTGTTCTGTTCTCCTTTGTATGGTACTGGAATGAGTCATACCTCACTGAGCTGTATGTACAGGGACTTGCGTCAAAGAGCAATTGGACGAATCTTGTGGTTCAGTTAAAGCAGTTCGACACTGCCTTCCAGACAAGGGCAAGTGTCGGAGACACTGCTACAAGCCTCAATGAATCCGTCCGAATGGCAGCTACCACACTGAGTATACTGCCGCTTCTTATCATGTACCTTGTGCTTCAGAAGCAGTTCGTTGAAAGTATTGACCGTTCGGGAATTACCGGAGAATAGTATTTAGTCCGGTATATCCGGACTATAAAAGCAATTCAATATTTATATGCCGCCCGGAAGCGGCGGCAGAATGGAGGGTTCTATGAAAAAAAGGTTAGTTGCTGCACTTATGGCATCGGTTATGACAGTAGGTGCACTGACAGGCTGTGCTGCTAAGAAGGACACAAATGGTTCAGCAGTGAGCGGAGAGGTTGACGAGAATGGTGTGACTAAGGATGATATCACCCTTACATACTGGCATTACGAAGATGAGACTACAATCAATCTTCTGGCAGAGGCATTTATGAAAAAGTATCCTAATATCAAGGTAGAATGTAAGCAGATATCGGATATGAGCACAGACCTTTCTGCCGCAGCCAACAGCGGAACTTTCCCTGATGTATTCTCAGGAACAGATTCCGACACAGCACTTGCGAATGAGTACTGGCTTGACATCACGGATTACGTTGAAAATGATCCTGATATGGCTAACATGATGACTACAATCAAGGATTATGGAATCGGAAAGTTCGATACAAGCAGATGGTTCGGTCTTCCTACATGGTATCAGCCAAGTGCGATATTTATTGACAGAAACGTAATCAGCAAATTGAATCTTGAGATGCCTAGAACAGACTGGACATGGGATGAGATGCTCCAGCTCATAAAGGACGCAACCGTTGATGACAGATCAGGCATGAAGTATTATGGACTTGGTTATTATAACAGACTTGATTCGCTCTACGGAATTGCAGCCTGCTCAACAGCGGAGAGAGCAATCAAGGGTGAGTTCGGATTCGACGGAACAGATTTCGACCTTCAGTACTGGGCAATAGGTGAGCAGCAGTTCTCAGACCTCAAGCTTGCAGGTTATGTTGCACCGCAGCAGAATACACAGGCTATGGAAGACTGGTCAGGAGACTGGGGCGCATGGTTCGGTGCCACAGGACATGTAGCAGTATTCTCAGAAGGTTTCTGGACATACCAGAATCTCTGGGGAACAGAAGGGTATCAGGATACCTATGGACTTGATATCGTTCCTTATGTAACACCTAATGTAGTAGATGAGAAGATGCACAACGTAATTGCCAATATGTACATCGGTGGTGTATCAACATCATGTAAGCACCCTTATGAGGCATACCTCCTCCTTAAGTTCATGGGTATCGGAACAGACGGATGGAATGCACGTATGGACATCTATGAGGATACATCAATAACAAATGCTTCCGGAACACCACTCATGAACTCCAACATGCCTGTTCCTATGACACTTGATCAGGGTGTATGGGCAAGATATAAGGCACTCTTCCCACAGGATGAGGATCATAAGGCATACTGGGATGACTACTTTGATTCAATCACAAGACCTGTTCCTTACGGCTGGTACAGCATTGCAGGCTACTGGAACTTCTGTGACCAGTACTTCAACAAGATCGGTATCCATGACCTTGTAGACAATGGTACAGCTAAGGCTGCCGATTATACAGACGAGGCAACAGAGCAGGCTAACTACTACCACGCTGAGGCAATGCTCTCATACTTCGGACCTACAGGCTACAATGTGTTGTCTGATGAGGAGATTGCGCAGTACGAGGCAGTGACAAGTGCATTCGGAAAGTAATGTTTGACAAGTATAATATGGAGGTAATTCTATATGAGGAATAAGAAGTTTTTAAGCGTTATGTTATGCGGTACAATGGTAGCTACAATGCTTGCGGGATGCCAGAAGCAGGCTGGTTCGGATTCGACATCACAGCAGGACAGCTCTTCACAGGAGAGCAGTGTACAGGAGTCATCATCACAGCAGACAGTTAAGGCTGGTGAGATTCCGCAGGATTACAAGTATTATTATTCATTTGATGCAGCGGATAACAAGACGGATATCCAGCCTACTGCACAGACTATCGGCGGAGATCCTATACTCAGTGCGGCAGACAAGGATGTTGTATATATTCCGGGTGTAAAAGGTGATGCCGTATATACGGACGGTATAACAGGTTACAAGCTCACAGATGTAAATGGAGTTGGTGACAATTACACAATCTCATTCTGGATCTATGCTACAAGACTTTCCAATTACATGCCGACAGTCCAGTTCGGACCGGATGTTCACGGAGATGCTACAGGCGGACAGCATTACACCAACATTACAAGAGCAGAGTGGTCCGGTGAGGGAACATTCCCATGTATATGGTCTTATGATCAGCTCGACAATGCACTCTGGCCGGCGTGGTCGGATGCCGCAACCGGTGAGCCTATGAAGCAGTGGGTACAGATTGCACTTGTTGTTGATTCTAATAATTTATCAGCAGACGGAACACTTATTGCTTCTAAGCTTTACATCAACGGACAGGAGTGGATTACCAAGGATTCAGATGGAAATGTTGTTCCTGCCTATGTAACAAAGAACTGTATGCAGGCTTCTGATAATTTCGATTTCTTACTTGGTGTAAACTACTGGGATTCAGTATTCAAGGGAGCTTTTGATGAGCTTTATATCTATGATTACGCTCTTAACGCTGAGCAGGTTGCAGCTCTCTATGCGGACGGAAATTCTAATGCAGAGTTCGTTGAGCCGGAGAGAGTTATAAATGTAACTAAGGATGACAGTGCTATTGCCTCCATCGGTGCATTAGATTTCTCAAAGGCAGATGATGTATATTCAGAGCCGATTGACATTGCAGACGGACAGACAAAGCAGATTAAGTTAAAGCATTGGTCAGACGGTAAGGACGTTAAGAACAACTACTACTTCATATTCAAGGATGCAGATGGAAATGAAGTTGCAAGAGTAAATGCCGATATGACAGGTACTGCAGATGGCAAGGATATAGCGGACAGCTGCTTTACATGGTCATGGGGTAACTGGAACACATGGGAGCAGTCAGTAATGGTTGAGACAGATGTAGCTGCTACAATCACTTATGCGGATGGCACAGTTACGGTTGATGTTGACAATGTTGACTACAACAAGACCTCCAACACCGCAAGGGCTGAATTCCCTGTAACAGGCGAAATCGCTTCAATTGAGATTGGAACACAGTCAAGCTATACAGATATCCTTTCAATCAAGGATAAGACAGTTAAGGCGGCGGAGGGCGTTATCGTAGGTAATACAGACTGCACAACACCTTTCTGGAGCGCATTCTCAGATATATTTACAATTCCTGAGGGCGAGTCTGTCACAAAGACATTCAAGAACTACACAGACGGTGTAAACAACTGGGATAACTTCCTTGTTGTACTTCAGACAACGCCAACCGGACACAGTGCAGATGATGCAGAGGGCTATGCAGAGTATGCAGTGCTTCGTGCAGATAACTTTGGCTGGGGTACAGGCTATGATGGAATTGCAACAGCAGAGTGTGACTGGAACTGGGATACATTTACATCTGACATTGATGGTGCAACATGTGAGGTTACTATAACTAATAATGGTGCGACAGCAGATGTTGTGGCAGTGGTTACAACAACAGCTGGAACGGTATACACACAGAAGTATACAGGTATCGCAACAGGCGGAGACTTAAACGCATGCTTCACATGTGAGGCTTCATATCTCTCATTTGACGCTCCTGTAGTTGGAAGCACAGACTGCACAACCCCTTTCTGGACAGCATTCTCAGATATCTGGAGTGTTGAAAAGGGAGCTACAGTTACTAAGAGCTTCACCAACTATACAGACGGAGTAAACAACTGGGATAACTTCCTTGTAATCCTTCAGACAACAGCTCAGGGTCACAGTGCAGCAGACGCAGAAGGATATGCAGAGTACGCAGTACTTCGTGCAGACAACTTCGGCTGGGGTGCAGGCTATGATGGAATTGCGACAGCAGAATGTGACTGGAACTGGGACACATTCACAAGCGATATGGATGGAGCAAAGGTTGAGGTATCTGTCACAAACAATGGTGATACAGCGGATGTAGTAGCTGTAGTTACAACAGCGGCAGGAACGGTATATACACAGAAATATACAGGAATCACAACAGGGGGGGAGCTTAACTTCTGTCTTACATGTGAGGCAGCTTACCTTGTAATGGAATAATGTAAAAAAAAATCAGCTTATCCCCGGGGTGTGACAATGGGGCATCCCGGGGAATTTTAAATTAAATGTGCAGATTTTTCTGTAAAATAAGTATGGGAGAGGATATGGTATGGAAGAAAGACCTAGAAACGGAAAAATTACTGATTTTAATAAACCTTTTATAGAGCAGAGAGCAGATCCGTTTGTTATGCGTGCGGAGAATGGAAAATATTATTTTACTGCTTCAGTACCTGCGTATGATAAGATTATTCTCAGATGTTCAGACACACTTCCGGGGTTAAAGGATGCCAAGGAGAAGGTCATCTGGACAAAGCATGAGTCCGGCGAGATGAGCAGGCATATCTGGGCTCCGGAGCTTCATTATCTGTTTGGAAAATGGTACATATATTTTGCTGCCTCAATGGAAGAAGACATCTGGAGATTAAGACCATATATTCTTGAATGTCAGGGATCGGATCCTATGAAGGATGAGTGGATTGAAAAGGGAAAAATCCGGAGAAGCGATGATGATATATATTCATTTGATGCGTTTTCGCTTGATGCTACAATACTTGAAAATAAAGGAGAATATTACTATATCTGGGCTGAGAAGGTAAGCGTCGGCATTCAGATATCTAATATATATATTGCAAAGATGGAGTCGGCAACCAAGCTCAAAACGGCTCAGGTGCTTCTTACAACCCCTGATTATGATTGGGAGAGAGTTGACATCTGGGTAAACGAAGGTCCGGCTGCAATACACCATGACGGAAAGATTTTTCTCACCTATTCAGCAAGTGCAACAGGTGAGTGCTACTGCGTCGGCATGCTGTCCATCGATGAGGACGCAGATTTGCTTGACCCGAGGGCGTGGAAGAAGGAGAGACATCCGGTATTGTGTTCGGACAGGGAAAAGGGAATCTACGGACCGGGGCATAACAGCTTTACAAAGACCGAGGACGGCAGGGACGTGTGTGTATACCATGCGCGCACCTATCCTGAGATTGTCGGGGATCCACTGTATGATCCTAACAGACATACCATGCTCATGGAAGTGAAGTGGGATGAGGATGGCAAGCCGGTGTTCAGGTACGAGAATAATATCCACTAAAAAAGGAAATTGCGAAAATCGGTTTGCTATGCGAATTACTATGGATTACAAAATTAGTTTGCTATGCGGACAATTATTAGTTTCAAAGGTTCAGGAAGTTTATTAATAAAAATACATAACTGTTTATCGGAGAAATTAAGTTTCACAATTATATATTTGATAATAATTCAGGAGGTGAAGGCATGAGAAGAGGTTCGGGCAGATTGGTTCGGTGTATTCTATTGCCGCTAATAGTAGCGGGACTGGTTGCCGGATGCGCCGGAAATAAGAATAGTTCATCTGATGCTGATAACACAACATCGACAGGAGGGACAGGCGTGGTGTGCTCTAAGACGGAGAATGACATCACAGTGGAGCTGTCGACGGATAAGGAGGAATATAAAGCCGGGGAGGATATCAAGTACACTCTCACAGTAAAGAATGACAGGGACGGATATACAATAAGCAGGGTGTATGCGGCATCAAGCAATGACGATAAGCTTGCACAGACTGAGGCACCCGCGTTTGGCGGAGCGATAAAGTACGGAGAGAGCAGCTCATACGAGGGAGTTCTCCAGGAGGCATCAAAAGTTGAAAATCCTGCCGAGGTTACCAAGGAGAAGATAAGCGGTTCTGTTGAGACTGTAACTTTAAGACCTTATGTCTATGTAAAGTATGGTGGTGAGGAGGTTACCGTAAGGTATATTGTGGATGTCATTATGTTTCAGAATCATGTTGAATTTTCAAAGGATGAGTTAAAGTCAATAAAGACTGTGAGCTGCCATGACCCATCCATAATAGTTGGCGAGGACAAGGAAGGAAAGAAGTGCTATTATATTTTTGGTTCACACAGGGCATGGGCGAAGTCATACGACCTCGAGAACTGGGAGAGCTTTACCAACAATCTCTCCACAGATTATAGAGAAATATTGAAGGAGCCGGCAGCGTGGTCTGCACACGGAAGCACCGGCTATCAGGTCGACGGCTACATGTGGGCGCCTGATGTCGTGTACAACGATAAGCTTGGCAAGTGGTGCATGTACCTTTCGGTTGACGGTGACAAGTGGTATTCCTCAATCGTCCTTCTCACAGCGGATACACTTGAGGGCGACTGGGAGTATCAGGGCATAGTAGTGTACTCAGGCTTCTATAATGAGGAATACTATAATGAGACGGATGTCGCAAAGGTGACCGGTGAAACCGAGCTTGCAGACAGATACAAGAGAGCATGGGGGGATTATTACCCTAACAATATTGATGCCTGCGTTTTCTACGATGACGACGGAAACCTCTGGATGAGCTACGGCTCCTGGAGCGGTGGAATCTTTATGCTCAAGCTTGACGAGGAGACAGGCTTCAGGGATTACAGCGTGACCTACGAGGACGGTATTCATTCCGACCCTTACTTTGGCAGGAAGATTGCCGGAGGAAAATATGTGACCGGAGAGGCCTCGTACATACAGAAGATAGGCGATTACTACTGGCTGTTCATGTCCTACGGTGAGCTTTTCGCAAAGGGCGGCTACAACGTGAGAGTGTACAGGAGCAGTACACCTGATGGCGAGTACCTTGATGAGAACGGCAGAAATCCGTTCTACGATACCTACATACTCAACACAAACGATTCTGCCGGAATCAGGCTTTTCGGCGGTTACAAGTGGAGAAGCTTCTCACAGGGACAGGTTGCGCAGGGACATAACAGCGCATTTGTCGATGATGACGGAAGGGCATACATCGTATTTCATACCAGAACAACCGGCGGAAACGAAGGCCACTATGTTAAGGTTCATCAGCTCTTTTTGAACAGGAACGGATGGCTGGTGGCTGCACCGTACCAGACAGCAGGAGAGAAGCTTGATGAGAACGGTTTTTCCGCAGACGAGATTGCGGGCAAGTATGATGTTATTCTCCATGAGCTTGACATCGACTACAAGAATTTAGGTCTGAACACGCCACAGACAATAACACTTGGCGCTGATGGAACGGTCACAGGAGCATTTGCCGGAACATGGAGCTGCGACAAGGGCACAGCCTACATCGACCTTACACTTGACGGCGAGACCTACAGTGGTGTAATTTTAAAGATGGATATTGAGGGCACGAACGTGGAGACAATTGTGTTCACAGCACTTGGAAATACCAACCAGCTCACACTGTGGGGGAGCAAGGTGGTTGATTAGGGTATAACCGTAAGAATTTCTGATTTGGACCTTTTAAATACAATATACGTTATAAGAGTATTTAAAGGGGTAAAATTATGATAAAATATAAATAGGTGATTGTGCAGCTTGGTGTGCGGCAAACGCGCGTTGCGCAAGGCAAAGCGGAGCTGTGCAGTCACCTGATATAATATGAACTGAAATGAGGTTAAAGCTGGGACATGGAAAGAGACTTATCAAAAATGTACAAGGATAAAAAGCAGGAGAGCGTGAACAAGCTTAAGGATATCAGCGCAGAGTACCCGCAAAAGCCGTTCACGGCTCAGGATGTGGTTATGGATGTAATTATGCTGTTCGTGACCACGGCACTTGCGTTCGGCTGGATGCTCATAATGCTTCTTATTTTCAGCTTTGTGACCCTGTCCTACGTTCATATTGAGATCGGCACAATGCTTATCATATCCACGGTGTTCGCGGCGGTTATCCTTGTGGTGTATATTGTGAAGAAGGGGCTTAAGTATAGGAAACTGATGGGGCGGTAGGTATTATAAAGCAATAGTTTTGTTTATATAGTCAATGAGGGACTTACTTAGCAGATAGGAAAAAATTAGATAATAGAATAGGACAGAGCAAGTAAGGCATAACAGACTCAGTATCTGGTATGCTTTATTTTTTATTTAAAATATAGAAATGTATTGGAATTAATATTGAAATATTTGTATAATTATTTTTAAGGATAAAGATATATCTGTCATAGAATATGGGGCATTATTTTTTATTAAATATGGATGGAATAGAAATATTTTATATTGAAAATGTAAGGCATAATAAATTGATCTTGGAAGGTGAAGCAATATGGATGGTGAATGCATAAGAGAATATTGGTCAAATGAAATACGGGCTTTGTTAGATACTTATAAGCAGTTTCAGGTTTTAATACCAGCAAAGGATAAAAATGGAGCAGACCATAATGGTGAGGATGGAAGATATGTTGAGATACTACTTAGAGAATATTTAAAAAGATATCTTCCAAAAGATTTGGAGGTATTAACAGGTTTTGTTTTGCGACCAGCGGTAAAAACAGGGCTAAAAAACAAATATAGACGAGGCCAAGAAGATGTTCATTCGACACAGTTAGATATTATAGTGTATAACAGTGCGAAATATCCAATATATCATAGATTTGGAGATAGCGTAATTGTTCCACCAGAGGGCGTAATTGGTATTATTTCTGTAAAAAAACATTTACATGATACAGATATATTACATGAGTTATCTGCGTTAAAAAAGGTTTCCAAATTATGTAGATGCGAGAATGACAAAAAAATTAAAATAAGAGGTCCGTTTTTAGCATTAGTATCAATGGATTCTTTTGAAAAAAAGGAAAAATGTACAGAAGAGTGGATTTATGAAAAGATGTTGAGTGTATATGATTTTAAAGAGGATTATTTCGATGATCTGATAGGTTATATTGGTGCATTGAGTAAGTGGAGTATTTTTAAAAAACGTCCCCATAAAGATGGAAATGCTAAATATATATTTTTTGAACATAAAGATGATGAACAGCATATGGGATTCCAATTTATTTTGACTGGTTTATTAAGCGTGTATTATGATGAAACGCGAAATTATATTTCCAGACCTGGGTTCACGTCATTCCCATCAAATAGAAAATATGATAAGTGTCTAGGCGAGATTGAAACAAAAGGAATACGATAATATCTAAAAATTTAAAACGCAAATACAAATAGCTTGAAAATGTTTTTACAAACAATATAATATAAAAAGTATGTTTATGAAAAATTTAAGAAAATAGATTCTTTTATTTCATTTGAATGTTTTAAATTTAAAATAGATAATACGTCCATTGGAAAAAGAGAGGTAAAAGATGTATACAACCATTGAACTGTTTGCAGGAGCAGGTGGATTGGCTCTTGGAGTTGAAAAGGCAGGTTTTAATACGATTGGATTGATAGAAGTAAATGAGGATGCATGCGCCACGCTTAGGAAAAATAGGCCAAATTGGAAAGTGATATGTGATGATATTGCTAATATATCTCAACTTAATTTAGAAGAATATTTCAGTATAAAATGTTGTCGAGAAGCCGGTGCCTGAATTATTTCTTAAATTTGCCAACTATGTCAGGTTACAAGACCTCTAACATGTGTTATTATTAGATTATACTATGTAATAACCCACTAATTTCGCGAGGCAGCCCATGATGATGAATCTCCCCCAATCCCCACAACTGAATATCAACGACCTCCAAAGAATTTTCGACAAGACGACGGAGTGCTATAAGCTCTTCTGGTTTCGGGCTATTCTGAGCAGAGTCGGGGACGGAAAGCAGAGAATGACGTATAATGAGCTGCTCTGCCGGATGATGGCGGACGCTTATTATATGGTGAACGAGTATCATCTGAATCTTGGACCTAATGACAGCCTTGAAAAGATTGTGAAGATAGTTTTTGAGCAGACGGGGGTTAAGTCGTCCGAGAATACGGACAAGATTTACAATATGCTTCTCGATTATAATGCAAAGGAGATTGCCAGGCTTAAAGGCGCGCTGATAAATTATGTCCCGTATCATCTGCAGTCCTGCTTTCTGCACGATAAGACATTGGCAGAATTTCCTACAGGGAGTGCAAAGAAAATTAATGAGCTGAATCAGCAGGAGCGGCTGTTATACTATTATGGCGAGTACATGCGCTACAGAACCGAGATTATCATACAGGACGACTGGTTTGCCTATCTGAGCGAAAACAGTGAAATATTGGAGGGGTGGGTGCAGTATAAGCTGATTGATTATCTGCAACGGAGAAACCCGACAATCCCGGGGATACCGAACAAGATTTCCGCACCTGAAAAGAGAAAGCTTGAGGAGGCGAACCGGTTCTGGCGTGCCGTTGTTGACAGGGCAGAGATTACGGATTGTTATACCGGAAAGGTGTTCAATAAGGACAGCTTTGAACAGCTTGGACAGCTGGAGATTGACCATTTTATACCGTGGTCTTTTATTGCGAGCGATGAAATCTGGAATTTGACACCGACCTTTAAGCAGGTGAATATAAATAAGAGCAACGATTTGCCGGACATGGATATAGACTTGAAAAAGATGGCACATCAGCACCACATTGCGTTTGGAATGGCGGAGGAGAACTCCGAAATAAGAAAATTGCTGGATAAATTTTTAAACAAAAATCTTAATGACAGCGCCGCGAGGCTTGATTTGTATTCAAGAAAGCTGTCGGAAAAGGAGTACTCCGACGGGATTTTCAAGATAATTGAGCCGTTGTATATGTCGGCGCAGAATGTGGGATTTAAGAAATGGACGAAGCGGTTAGAGGCATAAGTTTTGAAAGTAAAATCTTCAAACTATTTATTGGAGGCAGTACTGCAGGCAATGCTTGCAGTATGCGAGGGATAAGTTTGAAAGTGAAACTTTCAAACAACTTATTGGAGGCAGTACTGCAAGCTATGCTTGCAGTATGCAGGGGGATAAAAATAAAACATAACATGGAGGGTTATCGGCTATGGGAAAGCTGGTCAGAGATAAAATTCCGCAGATAATAATGTCGGACGGCAAAATCCCGATTATACGGACATTGTCTGATGAGGAATTTTTGACGGAGCTTGATAAGAAGCTTGACGAGGAGATCGCAGAGTATCAGGCGGACAAGTCTCTTGAGGAGATGGCTGATGTTCTAGAGGTGCTTTTTACAATCTGTGAGGCGCGCGGATATTCGATTGATGAGCTTATGAAGGTGCGCGATGAGAAGAGGGAAAACAGAGGCGGATTTAAGGAGAAGATTTTTTGGGCTGGCAACGAATGAAAAATAGTGTATAATTATAAAAACAAATACATTTCAGAAAAGAGGACCCCGGATTGTTTAGTGCATTTGATGTGATTCCAAACAGTTTTTTTAATCCGTTGTCAAGCAGCAGCAATTACAGAACCAATGCTTCCATGCTCAGGTTCGTATATGAGCAGTATGACAATGAGATTTCATATAGAATTAAGAGAAATGTGCTCAGAGATGAGCTGGCATATTTTATTTCTGATCATTCTGATGAGCTGGCGCTTGATGGGGATAATATGTCGAAGAGCTATCAGGACATGGCGAGCGACTATCTAAGAAAATTTGCTGGCAGGGACGTGGGCTGGCTCGAGGAGGAGTTTGATGAGACTACATTTGAAAAATATATCATTATGACCGAGCAGGGTGTGATGCTGGCAGAGCTGCTGGTTCGTTTAGAGCGCCCGGAACGTGAAGAGCTTTCAAGTTACATGTATAATATCTATAATACACTGTTAAATCGTGAACAGTGGAACGGGGATCCTTATGTGGGTGCCCTCAAAAATGCCTACAAAAATGCAAAGGCATTGTCAAAATCACTCAAAAAAATGTCCACATATATTCGCAAAACTATTGAAAAACTGATGAAAGAGATTTCGTATGAGAGCCTCACTGAGAATATTATTGCATACTGTGATGGAGATTTTATCAAGGAATATTCAAGGCTCACCAAGCCCCAGAACAACATTCATATTTATCGCGGAAAGATAATTACTATGCTTGAGCAGCTACAGAACGATGATGAGATGTATGAGCTTATTACGATTGGCTGCGTGAACGAGGAGGATATAGAGGAGTGGGAAGCCAACGAGAAGATAGATTTGATGTTTGATACAATCAAGAAATTTTTGAGGGACGATTATCTCAAAATTATTGCAGATATTAAACATAAATTAAATCTATATATAACCATGGCTCTCGGGAGACTAAGATACCTCAAGAACCATGAAGTCGATATGCGCGGAAATGTTGAAAAGACTTTAAAATATATGCTGGATATGATGAATGAGACAGGAATGAGAGATGAGCTTCCGGACGAAATGGGTGAACTTATTCGAATAAACCAGAACAAATACATAGATTTGCAGTCAATCAGAATGCCGCAGAACAGGAAGAAGGTACGGCAAAGGTTGGTAACGCAGATAGAAGCTCTGACGCAGGAGGATTTGGAAAATCAGAGAAAATTACAGGAGCGTGAAGCGAGAAATCCGTATTCAAAGGAGATAACTAAAAAGTATCTGGAAACCTTGCTTGGAAAACGGCATGAGATTTCAAGCAGCGAGGTTCCGCTGGACAAAAAAGAGGATTTATTGATGATTTTGTCTGCGGCTGCGTATGCACAGGAAAATGGATTTAAGATAGAACCTGAGGACGGATATTTTGAAGCCGGAAATATGATTTTAAAATCATTTAAAATAACAGATGACATTAAAAAAACAGAGTTTTAAATTAATATTTACGCTGCTGTATGGTGGAATGGAGATTAGCGTGAAAAATACATCTAAGACAATAAGAACATTGTCTAAGATGTATTAAAGGATGTTAGGGTCAAAACATGTGCTATAAACTTAGCGTGTATAACGTATTATATTTATGCATATCACGACTTTTGGGAGAAGCTTAGATGTTCTTAGAACTCTGCTAAGTCCCCAGCCAAAAGCAGCACGGATGCTGCTTTAGAAGCAATGCATACACGGATGTATGCCGGCTTCGGTGGCGGACATATAGAATACCTTTATCAGAGTTCTTAGAACATCTTGCTTCGGACAACGGAGCTGATATGCATAAATATAATACGTTATACACTCGTACATTAAATCAGCATGTTTTGACCTCAACATCATTAAAGTTTTTCATTACTATTTGAGTCACTGCAAAAGCAGTGACATGGAGGATTGGTATGAATATAATTGAGGCATGGGATGATTTTACTTCTTCGGATAAGATAATGTTTCAGAATTCGTGCAGAAAGCTGCTCAGGAGGACGTTTCTTGTAAGGGATAAGCAGGACGACAGAAAGCATTATTTTTTTGTGGCAAATCACATAGACATTTTTCTGAATTATTTTTCCTTTATGGGTTTTGAGATTAAGTATGATAAGGATAACGGTGTTGTGATGCTTGATAACTGTGCCGGAGCGGGTGACAAGGAGAAGCTTCAGTCAAACAGATACCGTTTTACAAAAGAGGAGACCATCGTGCTGTGCTGCCTGTGGCTCATCTATGTGTCAAGAATGAGGGAGGGAAGCCTGAACTCTGTTATTGTGATAGGAATATCGGATCTTATTTATGAACTTGAAAAGTACGATGCGAGGGATAACGTGAATAAGACTTCTCTTGATGGGATTTTTAAATCATTGAAAAATTACAGCCTGATAGAGGTTGACGGAAATATCGGAGATGTGGACTGTAAATTGATTTTATACCCATCGCTGCAGTTTGCTCTTGATACAGATGAGTTTGAGAGATTTTCAAAGGAAGTTGTCGAAGTCGTGCTGGCTGGAAAGGACAATATAGAGGAGGTTTCTGATGAGCAAAGTGATGATGCTGAATGAGAACAGCAGAAAAAGTGCAACGAAGCTTTTGCTAGTAAACTGGTCAAGGTTTTCCAATGTGTCCATCGCCTTGGAGGGCTCGACATTGTTCACCGGTGTAAACGGGAGCGGCAAATCCACTGTTTTAGATGCCATTACATATATGCTTACGGGCAATACACAGTTTAATAAGGCTGCACAGGACAGAGACAGAAATGTCGTATCCTATGTGCGTGGTGATACGAAGAGTGAGGGAAAGAGCAGATTTATCCGCGAGGGAGAGGTTACTTCATATATTGCGTTGGAATTCTGGGCACCTCTGGAAAAACAATTTCTTGTGGTCGGTGTATGTATAGAGTATGTCAATGAGACGAACAACTCGAAAAAGTGGTTTGTATTTAAGGACACCAGGCTTGAGGACTGCAGATTTTATACCGTAAGCGGAAATCTGGTAACGGTTTATCCAAGACAAGAGCTTATTGTAAAGGGAAAAAAGGTCATGGCGGGGGAATTTATGAACCGTGACAAGGGTACGGAACAGGTACTCCGGGCGCTTGGACTGCGCTGCGGAGTTGAAAAGTACAGGTCTAAGCTCGTAAAGATGATGGCGTTCAATCCTGAGAACAATATAGATAAATTTATTCAGGAATGTGTTCTGGACGAGCACCCTATACGCTCAATGGAGGATATCAGGGAACATCGTCAGCACTATAATGACGCGAAAAGGGTGTACGACGAGCTGGCTGACGGAAAGCTGCAGCTCGAGGTTATTCAGGGAAAGACAGCGGAATATGAGCTGACGGAGCGAAAGTACGAGACAAGACGTATCCTGCTGCTTTATCAGGAGATGAAATGGAATCAGGAGCACAGGGCATATCTTGAGGAGAAGATAGCCGTTGATAGGGCAAGGCTGTCACAGCTAAATAGCAGGCTTGGGGATTTGGCAGATAAGAGAGAGAAAGCCCTGCAAAGAAAAGTGAACGCTGAGAAGAATGATATCTTGTGCGGTGTTGAAGAGATAACAAAGGCACTCGAGAACAGAATTGCCGATATCAAAAAAGATATTACAAAGTATCAGAACGAATTAAAAGAGCTTTGTTCACTGTCGGAGCTGTTGCAGAAGGTTATGCTTTGTCCTGAGATAAATCGTGAGTTAGGCGGCAGGGAGACGGCGGTCATAGAAGGAATTGCCGCAACAGCTTTTAATGTCGATGAGAAGCTGGCAGCTTTTATAAAGCTCAAAAATATAGCTGCGGATAAAAAAATATCCTTCAATAAGGATAATGTCCATATTGGCGACGATATCCACAGAATAAAAGATGAACTGGAGGAGCTGCAGGAAAAAATATCAAGACTTGAGGCGGATAATCTTCCGTTTGACAGAAAATATGAAGACGCCAAGAGGTTAATAAAGTCGGAGCTTGAGAAACAGAATATCAGGACGGATGTGAGACTGTTTGCTGAGCTTGTGAGCAATGTTGACAAGGAATGGCAGCCTGCCATAGAGACATTTCTTGGGAAGAAGCGATTTGATATTATTGTGGATGGTAAATATTGCGCCCAGGTGATGAATATTGTTCATGATCATCAATTAAGAGATATAAAGGTTGTAATCACCGATAAGCTGCCAAAGACAGAGATAACTCCTGAATCGGCTGCTAAGATGCTTGATATTCCGAATGAATATGGGCGAAGATATGCCAACTATCTTCTCAATGGTATTCATCTGTGCAAGGATATTGATGAACTGCATGAGTATCCAAAAGGCGGTCTTATGATTGACGGAACACTTGCAAAAAGTTTTACAATGACATGTATGGACATTGCTAAAACCCAGATATATATGGGAAAAGATGCCATAAAAAGGCAGCTTGAAAGGGCAAAAGCCGATAAGGATATTTTGCTGCAGGATGAGAAAAGGGAAAAAGAAAGACTGGCAATTGTAAGAAAATATATATCGGATATCGAGGCGGTCAACTGGGATGAGACAGGATATATATTTGATGCGCAGACGAGAATTGATGATAACACGGCTGAACTTAGAGATAAAAATTCTGAGTTAGAACATGCTTCATGCACTCCGGGATTTGCTGCGGCATTGGAGGAGAAGAACAAAGCGGAAAAGGAATATAAGGAAGCGGATGACCTGTTTATCAGGACGAATGGGGAAATAGATGTATGCAGTAACAACATTAGGGACAACACGGACAGGTATGGCGAGAGTGAGCATCAGATTGAACTGTCGAGGAAGGAATATGATGCTGCCATTTTACAGAGACTCGAACTAAGAAAAGAAGTCGTTGAACTCTATGACAAGCTTCGGGCAAAGAGCGATAATGCGCGTGTTATGACCACTAAAAATGTTGATAACTTCAGGGTAGATAAGGAAAATGCACAAAAGGCTCTTGAGGAGCAACAGCGAAAATACTGGCACATTATGGGACAGAGTGACGAGAAATACGGAATAGGATATATTGCATTTTTCCGTGAGCAGCTAAGGGATATTGCCAATGTAAAAATCGAAGCTGCCAAGCAGAAATTAGAGGAACAGCAGTACATGCTGGAAAATGCTTTTATGGTGGATTTTGTTGCCGAAATAAATGAAGCCATAAGGGAGGCAAGAGACGAAATTGATGAGATAAATAAGGCACTCAAGGATATTCCGTTCGGAAAGGATACATACCAGTTTAAGATGCTTGAGAAGCCTGAGAGAATGGTGTTCTTTAACCTTTGCAAAAAGCTGGAAAGTTATATGAATTCCATGAATGTATACCGTTCCATGAACCAGAATGACGAGGAGATGGAATACAATATAAGACAGTTTATGGATACCATACTTGATGAGGAAAATGAGGAGGAATATACAGACTACCGTAAGTACTTTAAGTATGACATGCGTATTCTGTCAAGACAGGACGGGGAGGAGACAGCGGCAGATTTATCAAAGAAACAGGGTTCGGCAAGCAATGGAGAGAAGCAGACACCGTATTTTATTATCCTTGCAGCCAGCCTGCTTCAATGCTACCCTAAGAATGTTTCATGTGCCAGACTTGCCTTTATTGATGAAGCGTTTTCAGCACTCTCGAGGGAGAGAATCGAGCAGATGGTAAAGTTTTTTGAGGACAATAAATTTCAGGTAATATACGCAGCACCACCTGAGAAAATTGACAGCATAGGCTCCCACATTAATTCCACCATCAGTCTATGCATGAAGGGAAAATATACATGGGCTGTAGAAGGACTGGTGAAGCAGAATGAATTTAAGACTGAGTAAAATGCAGAAGACGGTTCTGAATATGCTGCTCGATACATATGAAAACAGTGCAACCTATAGGGGAACAGCCGCAAAGAACCAGAGCTTTTCAATAAAACCTGAAAAGGTATATCCTGATTATAACGGAGATTACACGGATAGCGATGAAGTGAATCGCTTCAACCAGGATATGCAGCAGCTTGCCGGCATGGATTACATAATTTTGGAGTATGCAGGAAAGAGCAGTGTGATTTGTAAAATCAAATTAAAGGTGGAAGCATTGGCTGATATCTATTTATCACTGGGCAGGGAAGATATAACCGGGAAGCGCAGCAGAGAGAGTGAATTGTACTTAAAATATAAGGGTAAGCACTATATTATTGACGCATTTTGTGACGAACAGGTGGATAGGCTTACGCATCACAAAAATGCAAAATTTACATCTGATATTGCAGTGAATATTCTGGAATTACTAAAATATATTTTAAACAATACACAAGATATTATGGAGCGTGAATTATCCATAGCTGTGCTCGGAGATACCAAGCTTTTTGAAAACAGTTATAAATCGCGTGTATGTAAAATTATAGAAGAATATGGAAATCAGGAGATGGATTTATCTGTTTCTGATATGAATGGGGCATCGGAAAAAGAGAAAGCAATTCTTGAAGAATATCATATTTTTTCAAATCCGTCCTATATTTTTTTCAAGGGAAATGTCGAGATTTTTTATGCTGATGGAGTATCAATCAAGGTGACGCCTGATAAGCCAATAGCAATTTTGTCGGAGACGATAGCCGGAATAAATACAATAAAGATATATTCGGACCGTGTTATAACCGTCGAAAACCTGACTGCCTACAACAGAATTAAAGATGGTGCTTCCACATTCATCTATCTTAGCGGCTATCACAATACTGCAAAGCAGAATTTCCTAAAGAAAATAGCAGAGCACAATAAGAGTGTTCTGTGGTATCATTTTGGCGACATTGACCCTGATGGATATTTTATCCTGAAAAATCTTGTTGATAAAACCGGAATACCTTTTATCCCGCTGTATATGGACACAGGGCAGCTAAGAATATATCAGAAATACTGCAGGCATCTTGAGAAAAATGACATTGTAAAGGCACGGACCTTGATAGAACTGGGATTTTACAAAGAGGTAATGGAGTTCATGCTGGAGAATGACTGTAAGCTGGAGCAGGAGATTATCGGGTGGGAGCTTGGCAGGCAAAGCTAAGAATTATGGCTTGTTTTTTACAGACAAAATTGAAGTGTATAAAATGACGAGTGATGAAGTATCAGATTGTCCGGGCTATTCGGATAAACAGCATAGAGGGAATGAAGGAGAGCCAATGTCCGGTTATGGCATTGGCTCTCTTTAAAGATTAAGCAAGAAACTTATTATCCCCTTCGACAGCCTTATTTATGATTTCGATTTCATTTGAATCCAGATTGAATGCTTTGGAAACAAGAAGGTCAAGTTCATCGTATACCTTTTCTGCTTCATCTGATTGAAGCCCTGAAATAAGCTTGTCTGTGAGGGCAATAATTTCAGCTTGTGTTGAAGCATCTGCTGTAGGGATAGGTATGTTCTCAATATGTGAACGCAATACCTTTACTGAATTGAATTCCTTTTTATAGATGAATTGAGCAATTCTGGAATTAAGTATTGCAAGAACGTATTTTATTTTTATCCCCGGTAGTCTGGGAATGACAATATTACAACTGTTAAGCGAAAGAGCCTGTTTGTCGTCATAGGCGAATACTAACTGACTACTTATGAACCTGTATAATAGCTTTTCCGGGGAACGATACATTTCGGTTGGTGCTGCCTGTTGAAAATTTTCAGGCTTAAAAACAATGTAATTGTTGGTCCGGGTGATATGATATTTACAGATGTCTGCACCTTTCAATATCATTTCGTTGTTGTCATTCTTTATATCAGAAATATATTCCTTATTGTTTCCTGTGACAATCCCTAGTGCAAAATCGGCATTGTCAAGTAGATATGCTGAGTTTGGCATGCTTCTGATTTTGCACAGAACATTGTATTCTGCATCGGATGTGGTAAAACTAAAATATTCAGCACTTACGGTCCGCTCGATGTTGATGGTAAATGAAGCTGTACCGGTATTGACATTCATACCAACGGTTGAGAGAGGAGAGCGTGTACATTGTAAATCGAGTATAATACATGGGCATTGAACACCATCAAATGCATTGCCTAAAAAGACAAGATTTTTTATTGAGCAGTTTTCCAGAATTGTTTTGCGAATATTTGTGTGTGCCTTAACATTTAATATTGCTTCCGGAAGCACATATGCTAAATGACCGTTATCTGTAAGATGATTAAGTGCCTGTTCAATAAAAACATCATACGATTCTATGTTTTTTCCTGTGGCGGATTTATATATAGTTCTAAGGTGTGATTTTTCTTCCTCCGAAAAATCGTATCCCCAGGGCGGATTACCGATAATGTACTGAAAATCCTTTTCGGCATAGTCGGTTAAATAATCTTGTCCTGTTATATGTTCGTAAATTGCTGCGACAGGAACATTATATTTTAATGCCATATTTAGCCTGGTGATTTTTACACTTGCTGCATCAATATCGTTCCCATATATCGAATCAAATGGAAGAACATCAGGCAGCTGTAATAGGAAATTTCCGGTTCCACAGCAAGGATCCAGTACTTTCACCGGTTCTTGGAAAGAAAGCCTGCTAATAAGATTTTTTACAACCTTTGTTGATGTATAGTAGGAACCGGCAGCTTTTCTGTTTCCTATATTTTTGCAGGAAATGTAAATAAGACCAAGTATATCTTCATCAGCCTCATAAATGTATTCCATATTAAATAATAAAGGATTTTCTTTACAAAAGCTTATAGCTGAATCAGTGTCATCAATCAGCTCCGAAATCAGACAGTCATATTCTCCTATTGAAAGCTCATTTACAAGAAATCCAAGCAGGAGATTGGTATGCGCATTTATATGTGTATTGTTTTTAGACAAAAATAAATGTAATGCACAGTCTGCAACCAATAACTGAATTGTTGAAATATCTAAGACAAGGTTATTGTCTGAAGCTGACGCTAACAGCCTTTGCAGGGCAGGTATGTTTTTACATTGTTCGGAAACATAGGAATTGTATAGTGAATTTCCGGATACAAACTTTTTATTCCTTCTGCTTTTTAAGGCTTTGTTTTTGCCGGACTGAAGTTCAGCATGCAGACTTTTCATATATTTTTTTGAAAAATACGGAGTCTTTTTTTCGGTATACTCTGGGGTTATTTTACCGAGTTTAATCCAATTCCTCCCCGTAGCAGTTGAGATAGATAATTCATCACATAATTCTTTTAAAGTCAGATATTCATCTGAATCTGGAATATCGGATAACCTTTCGTCAACGGGCTTCGTGGAATCAGAGGGGATCAGCCAAACACCACTTACCATTTTGCAGCCATCGATTCTATTGGTTTCGCAGAGCTTCTGGACACGTCTTTCTGACAATTCAAATTTTATCGCGGCCTCTTTTACTGATATATAGTCCATAATATTCTCCTAAAAATTATAATTACTATTGTATACGCAAAACCGAATAAACACAATATTAATATCAGCAAAATGCCGGGGGGGGATAATAATCTGTACGGATTTTCTGAAAGAAGACCGATGGAACCTTCGCGCAAATTTTCGCAGAATTAAACAGTGTGGACACAAAAATCAGATTTTGTAATTCTTTCCTCCCGGATTATCCGAGATGCTATTATTCCACTGGATTCAGAAGACAGTGCCAATGTCCTTATCATTTATGAAATTTTTCTTTTCCTGAGGCTGCATCGGACAGATACCTCATAAGTATCTCACGATTCTCCTCATATACTGCAGGCATGACATCGTTCAGAGCATTGTTCAGAAACCTGTTGAATATCTTAAACTGGTTCACACTGACTTGAAAATCTCTATTTTGTTATTATGTATGTCAAATATATAAAGAAAGTCATCCTTGCTCTCTGAAATAATTTCCATCAGATGTTCTGTTGTCATTCCTTCAAATAACGTAAATATATCCTGACTCATAGCTATAACCATCCCTATTCTCTTTGTCGCACTGTAACTTTTTAGTCATATCAAATTATTTTTTCTTCGTCAATATATTCTGGGCATCTTCTTTTCGTTATTTTGCACAAAAAAAACAGCCTCATCCGCCCGGATTTTCTGTATTTTTACAGTGATTGAAAAGGTATCCTCGTATTGATAATAAAGGCATAGTGATATATAATTATTGCACAGTATACTTATTATGTAAGTAAATATGAATAACTGAAAGGGATAATCCAGTATGAAAAAAATCAATGAAATGCGAATTGAAAAACGGCTCATAACAGGTTTCATTATCACGACCATTATCAACAGCATAGCTGTAATTGCAGCAGTTATTGTATTACTCATAATTTCAAATAGATATACATATGCATTGCGGTATTATGGTTTTCCACAGGGTGACATTGGACGGGCGATGATTAAGTTCACAGATTCCCGGGGTGACACAAGAGGTATTGTTGGTTATGATACCCAGGATGAAATCAATGATATGATCAGTCAATACAACGATGATAAGGATGAATTTATTTCCTTGTGGGAAGCAGTGGAAGACAAACTGGTCACTGATGAAAGCAGAAATACATGCCAGACCATCAACGACAAGCTGACGGTGTACTGGAAGCTTAATGAAGAGATCATTGAGTTAGGTAAGAATGTGAACGATGAAAGCTCTCGTCAGCAGGCGCAGTATAAGGCAATGAATGAGCTTGCCCCTGCTTATGAAGAAATAGAAGGACTAATATATGAGCTGCTGAATACTAAAACATCCAAAGGTGATTCTTTAGACAATATCCTTAACATCACAAGCAGCATACTGGTAGTTGTTGTTGTCATTATGCTGATCGTTTCCTTCAGCATATCCGTCAGATTTGGAAGATTCATAGCAAAGGGAATCGCAGAACCTATCAATGCACTGAAGCAGCGTCTTGTTACCTTTGAACAGGGTGATTTGTCTACGGAGTTCCCTGAGGTAGATTCTAAGGATGAGGTTAGTGAAATGGCAAAAACGGCAGCTGATATGTCACATAGCTTGAAGCTGATTATTGAAGATATCGACTACTGTCTGACAGAAATGGCAAGCGGCAATTATACGGTTACTTCAAAATATCCGGATAAATATGTCGGTGAATATGCAAGTATTATCGCAACGCTCAGACAGATGAATAATCAGATGAATGATACTCTCAGGCAGATCAATAACGCTTCCGACCAGGTATCAGCAGGCTCCAACAACCTTGCACAGGCTGCCCAGTCATTGGCAGAGGGTGCTACTGACCAGTCTGCATCTGTACAAGAATTGCAGGCAACTATTGCGAGTATTTCAGAAGGGGTTACCAAGACTTCACAAAATACCGAAGCTTCTTATCAGCAAGCAAGTAAGTATGCAGATGAAGCCGACCACAGCCGCAGTGAAATGGAATCCATGATGGATGCAATGAACAGAATTAATGAAGCTTCACAGAATATCGGTAATATTATTTCAGAAATTGAAGACATTGCAAGCCAGACGAATCTTTTATCATTAAATGCTTCTATTGAAGCTGCAAGAGCAGGAGAGGCCGGCAGGGGATTTGCCGTTGTAGCAAACCAAATCCGTAAGCTGGCAGAACAAAGTACGCGATCAGCTGTAGATACCCGCCAGCTGATCGAAGGCTCTCTTGCCGAAGTAGAGGCAGGTAACAGAGCGGCACAACGTGCATCCGTATCAATTGCGTCAATTATCAGTGGTATTAAAGCAATCGCCAAGTCATCTCAGGAATTGAGTGAAATATCCAAAGAGCAGTCATCGGCGATGCTGCAGGTTGAGCAGGGAATTAATCAGATATCGGAAGTTGTACAGACCAATTCCGCAACAGCAGAGGAAACATCAGCCACAAGTCAGGAATTGTCGGCACAGGCCACAACGATGAACGATCTGGTATCACAGTTCAAGCTGAAATAAACATATAGGATACGGCGGACTGATAAGCATTGCTGAACTATAAAAGCTACTGCTTATCAGTCTTTTTTATTTTTACCTCTCGGATCACATGCTGGTTCCGTCCATTTCCCTTCACTTCATTCAGTGTCTCATCTGCTATTAGGAAATTGAAACGAATGGAAGAGTTTAGAAAGGCACAGGCAGAGGTTGAGCAGAAGAAAGAGAAAACGATGTCGCAGAAGATGTTTAAGGTAATTTAAAATGGAAGATAGGCAACGCTCTGGCTTAGGCTGGGGCGTTTTTTTGCGGAAAAAAGCAGGTGTATGTGATAATATTATTTTGAATAATTGTATTTAGAAGAGGGTGATTATTATGGAGACACATTATTTGATAGATTATGAAAATGATGGAAAGAACGGTCTTAAGGGATGTGAAAATCTCTCGAATACTGATTATATTCATTTGTTTTACACGGATAATTCTAAAAATACAACTCTTGATATTTTTACAAACCATGGTAAGGCGGAACTTGATATAAAAAAAGTCCCAGTGGGAGACCAACCGTTAGATAAACATTTAATTGCGTATCTTGGATTTTTGGTTGGAAAAAATGCTAATAAAAAGACTGAGTATGTGATTATATCATCGGATAAAGGCTATGATAAAGTAGGCGAGTTCATACGAGAAGAGGGTGGAAAAAGTATATCTGTTTCGAGAAGATGTACAATTGCTGCCCCAAAAGATGCGCAGAAGAAAGAAGAAAAACAAAATGTAGAAAAGAAAGTTAGTGTATCGAAGGTGGATTCCGTAAATAAGTCAAAGCTGAATCAACAGGTACAACAGACCTTAAGCACATCGGAAATACAGTATAGACCTTGTGTGATGAATGAAGTAGCAAAGGTTGTAACCTCATTGTATGGAAATGAAAATTTATGAATGATGTTCATAATGCTTTGCATAGCATGTATCCTGAGGATTATCTTGATGTATATGGAGATATCAAACCTATTATAAGAAAATATGTAACTGATAAAAACAAGAATGAAATCTTTCAAAATTGATAATTCAAGAATTCCTTTCGACTATAGATGCGAGGTATTAAGGAAAGATGAAAACGGAAATGATTTGCCGCAAAAAGATGAACAGTTTCTATGTTATGTATTGGAATCTTATTTTAAACATAAAGATTTATTAAAAGAATATTTCCAAAATATACTAAAATAAAAACGGTATATTCATATTTATGATAAAAGTAGATGAAAATATTTTATATGGAGGACACGTTATGACGAATGAAAGAAACCGGAAACATAAAAAGAGAAAAAAAGAAGCTGAGATGAATTTTTTTGCAACAAAGGCAACATTCGTGGTAGGAATAGTTGTATTGATTACTATAGTAAAGGATATTTTAGAGTTATGTATCCAAATCCCAGTAGGGGTGGTGATGCTTTATTTGAGCATTTGTTTTATTGTATATATTGTCGTTCTATGCACAACAATTGTTGATAAGAAATAATAAAAATACCGGAAACGGCAAAAATAAAGAAAAATATCACTTGCGAATATTTGATATTTTGCCGATAATGTAGTATACTATATCATAGTAAAGTATAAATTTAGATTCGATTTATAACGGGGGAGAGCAGATGCGATACCTTTCAGTTACTGAAATAGCGAAAAAATGGGATGTGTCGGAACGCAGTGTCAGAAATTACTGTGCCCAGGGACGAGTAAACGGTGCGTTTCTTACCGGCAAGACATGGAACATTCCCGAAAATGCAGAAAAGCCGGAGCGTTCCAATAAAAAGAAAGAGCAGCCAGTTACATTGCTGGATATTTTGCAGGAGCAGAAGGCAAGTAAGTATTCCGGTGGTATTTATCATAAGACACAGATTGAGTTAACATATAACTCCAATCATATTGAAGGCAGCCGCCTGACCCACGATCAGACCAGATATATCTTTGAAACCAACACCATCGGTGTAGAAAAAGATGTGCTGAATGTGGATGATGTGATTGAAACAGCAAATCACTTCCAATGTATTGATATGATTATTGATAAAGCAAAGACAGCTCTGACAGAGAAGTTTATTAAAGAACTTCATCTGATTTTGAAGAGTGGTACCAGTGATTACAGAAAAGATTGGTTTGCCGTAGGCGACTATAAAAAGATAACGAATGAAGTCGGTGGTATGGATACAGCACTTCCGGAAGAAGTTGCCGATAAAATGAAAGCTCTGCTGACAGAGTACAACGGAAAAGAAGAAAAGACTTTTGAGGATATTCTTGATTTCCATGTGAAGTTTGAACGCATCCATCCATTCCAGGACGGTAACGGTCGTGTGGGCAGATTAATTATGTTCAAGGAATGTCTGAAATATAATATCATTCCGTTTATCATCGAGGATAATCTGAAGATGTTCTATTATCGTGGATTGAAAGAATGGAACAATGAAAAAGGCTATCTGACAGATACCTGTCTGACCGCACAGGATAAGTATAAGGCGTATCTGGATTATTTTAGAATTGTATATTAATCGTGATTCAAAGTGAAAAATTTGCGCTTTGAGAAAATATAATGATATACATTTTAAAGACGGGAGTAAATACATGTTCTATAAAATTATAGAAAATGGTCTACCATCATTAAGGCAGGAGGCGGTGATGACGGACTGTACAAAGACAGCAGATTTGAGGACAATTACAGAAAATTTCGTGTTTGTAACCGAAATAAGTGGAACAATTGGCCCTTTGATAATGTTGATAAGATACATGATGATAACATAGTAAATTTGTATGCATTTTATGTTTTGGAGATTGCATTACGAATAGCTGTGTTAGAGGTGATTGGAGTAAATGTTTCTGACGATGTTAAAAACTATGTAATGGATGAGCACTTAGATTGGATAAAGTTAGAAAAGCATCTTGATGAAGATTGTGTACTTCCTATGAATGTTTTTCGACAGATGATTGAGAAACTTCAAAATCCGACTTGAATTTACGACACTTTTACGACAAATGAAGTCAAGCTATGATAAATATGTTGTGAAAGAGGTTAAATACGATTAAAGAAAGAATTACGAAAAATGGAATTGATTATGTATTGGTTGGGGATTATTACATACTGGATTTGAAGTTACTGGAGGAAGAACGTCCTATTGGAAAGTATGGGCGTATGCATCGAGAGTATTTAAGGGAGAATAATCCAATATTGTTTAATGATTTGGTGCTGAGCTGCCAGCTCTGGACTTACCTTACAGACATAAACGAGCAGGCTCAGGCGAGATTACAGACCATCATCGGTCAGATGCAAAAAGCTGAGTCTGTAACTGAGAAAATGAAAGCGGATAATCAGTGTGAATGGATTCAGAGAATGGGCAGTATCCATAATCGTGCAGAGGAAATTGTGTTGAACGAATTGATTTATAGATAATTGACAATGCAGTACATACCTGTTACACTTCGTGTAAAAGGTATGTACTGCAAGAAATAGTGGGAGCTTGTATTCTTTTTTGAAAAAGGAATCTTGACAGTCGCAATAAAAGTTGTATAATGGTAATAACAGAACCCACCACGCCTCTGATTTTCATGCGCAACCCGGTGGGGCTTTTTATTTATGGGGTGTTTTATGTATCAATATCCAAAACAAATATTAACAATAGCACAGCAGGTACAATCATATATTGATGCAGGAATGGTAATTACTTCTCGTGAGAATGTAGAAAAGGCATTAAAGGCAGTTGGGTTTTATCGTTTGCGCGGATACTCATTTCAATTATATGATAATGCTACAAAGAAGTATGTTCCGGGAACAAAGTTTGAAGATATTTTAAAGTTGTATCAATTTGATCAGGAATTGTCTGTTTTAATTTTTTCAATGATTTCTAAGATCGAGGTGGCTTTGAGGGTACGATTAGTGGAAGCGTTGCTTATACACGGAGAACCACTTGTCTTGCAGGATTCATCGATTTTTAAAGAGAAAAAACTGTATTGGCAGAATATGTCCACTGTAGCATCAGAAATTGCTCGCTCTAATGATGTGTTTATCAGACATAATTTCGACAATCATGATGGAGAGGTGCCTGTATGGGCAGCTGTTGAAGTTCTTTCATTTGGTACGCTATCGAAGATAATTAAGAATTTGAAAACAGGTACTGGAAGCTCGTATTCTATATTAGCGGCTAATTACCAATATAAATCAAAAAAAGGAAATTTGGTAAATCCATCACAGAAAATGCTTGCTTCATGGATACAGGGTGTTTCTGTATTGCGTAATATGTGTGCTCATAATTCCAGAATTTATAATCGAACCATACATACTGCACCGGAAATTCTCGATGTAGATAAAGTCACACCACTGCCGGTACATAATGGTTTGTATCAAATCCTACTGGCGATGAAGTATCTGCGTTCATCCGATGTTGAGTGGACAGTATTTGTAGATGCTTTTGATAAGCTGATTCAAAATAATATTGGTGTAGTCAGTCTTACAGCAATGAATCTTCCAGCGGATTGGAAAGCACATTTAAGTGTATAAATGCAGCAGAACTGCATAAAATAGTAAAGCAGACCTAACCAAGCATTTTTGCTCAAACCGGTTAGGCTTTCGGCGGAGTGTTACGATAAGCACTTCGCCATTTTTTATGGTATAATATTCTGAAATAGTATCAGGTAAATAACTCCACCTTGAGTAAACACCTCTCGGTTGAGATAATTGAAAAAATGAAAAAGTTTACAACTTTTTCATTTTTTTAAACCGAGGAGGACATTCCAAATGGATACACGTTTAGCAAAACGAAATTATAACATTCAACAATGGAAAACCATCATTCAGGATCGTAACAATACCAATCTGACAGTAGATGAGTATTGCAAACAGAGTGGACTCAGTAGCCGTCATGCATATTTATACTGGCTTCGAATCATTCGTGAGGAAGTACTGGAACAATCATCTGAATCCGGTTTTGTTGAGTTAAACCTGCCGGCAGAAACGGACTCCGGATCTCATCCGATTTTGACGATCTGATAGGATATATTGGAGCATTAAGTAAATGGAGTATTTTTAAAAAGCGTCCGAAAATAGGAGCAAAAGCCGAATACTTATTCTTCAGGCATACAGATGAAGAGCAACATATAGGATTTCAATTCATTTTAACAGGATTATTGAGTGTGTATTATGATGAGACGAGAAACTTTATCTCTAGACCGGGATTTACAGCTTTTCCCTCATATAGAAATTGTGATAAAAAATTAGGTGTGATAAAAACAAAGTAATGTTGTTCGTGTAAGATGCTTAATTGTAACCCCCTTGCATACTTCTTGTAACTTTCCCGAATTTGCGTAATACATCATAATGTACATATAGAAATAAGAATTTATATTCATATAGAAGCGTACTCTATGCAATGCATTTTGGTAATACATTTCTTCGTCCTTTTCCCACACACAACTTCTGCCAACATCGCCACCTTCACAAATAAGTAAATCACCTTTTGTGATAGAATAGCGTGATAATTCATTGGGGGCAAATTTCATACAGTTAATATCATTTAAATCAATACTATTCCAGCGAACATTCACGCTTCTTAGGTAAGGTTTATAAGTGCCTGTGTTTTTGCTGTGTCTAATGTTTTTCCCAGTTCAAATGTTGCAATAGAATTTAACCTACACCATTCCCACCCCTCCGGCACTTCAAACGGTATTTCTTCCTCGATACATTTTACGGTTCCATCGGCGAACTTCTCATAATGTAAATTATGAATTCAATTTTCTCTCAATTACCACTCAATTACCACTCAATTTACATTCAATGTAGGTGGGGTGGATTTTTTATATTCTATACCTACAAAATAAAACACCCGCAGGGCAGAAAGGCAGGTACAGAGTATGTACGAAGAAAATAATTCACAGGACAAGTCGGTTGTAATCGGCATTGATCATGGTTTTTCGCTTATGAAGACCAAACATCACATTTTTGGTAATGGAGTAGTGAGGTGTAACGGTAGATCACCGGTAGCAGAGAACAGCTTTTATTATGATGGCAGTTATTACTGCATTGGTGGGGAGCGTAAGACAGTTCACGAGGATAAGACAGCGGATGAGGATTTCTTCCTTTTAGCGATTTGGCAAGGAACAGGCGAAGCTAGTAGCGTATTTGAAACGAAGTGGTCCACATTTTATCGAGTTTGAAGATGAGGATTATGTCATAACAATTGAAAATGTATATTGTTTTCCGCAGTGTTTTGCGGCGGTGGCAGACTGTATGGGCAACATGCATGGCGATATGTTGTAGCGGATATCGGTTCTTGGACCAAGGATATCATCTTTATTGACGAGAGAAAGGTGCAACCGGATAAATGCGTCACCGTACCCAACTCCATAATTACCCTGTTTCAGGAAATCAACGCGGCTATTGCAGAGGCTACAGGTGGTAGAGTTCCGGAAAGTGTGGTGTAGAATTTCATACTTGGTAAGGATGTGGTAATTCCTGAGGATGTTAAAGAGATTATCATATCGAAGCTGAAAGCATTTGCAACGGATATAGAAGGTATGCTTGAAGAGAGTGGGTTTGACCTTGCTTATTCCAACATTCTTTATGTAGGTGGCGGAGCAATCATTATGAGAAGATTTGGAAATGCAAGAGAAAATGCAGCTTATCTTGAGGATATCAGACTGAATGCCAAAGGCTATGAGCTTCTGGCAACTCATCAGATGAACAAAAGGTAGGTCGGTATAATGCAGAAAACAAAAGGCGGATGTCGCTGGACCATCAGGCTGAGTAATAAAGATTATGCACAGAAGGAAGTAATCCGGATGTTTGGATATTTACTGGCAAACGGTGATTATGCAATGGAATCTGATATTTTCCGGGAAGGCATTAAAAGCCTTTATGAAAAACAAAAAGAGTATCAACAATATGGACTATGTGCTGGCTGGTGATTACTACATCCCGGATCTGAAGCTTCCAAATGAGGAACGCCCTATCGGGAAATATGGGCAGCTGCACAGAGAGTATCTGAAGAGCATAGCCCTATGAGATTTAACGATCTGGTTCTGGAAGGGCAGCTCTGGACTTATCTTGCCGATTTGAACGAGCAGGCACAGGAGCGTTTGTCCCTGATTGTTGAGCAGATGAAGGGCGCTGAGGGTGTAACTGAGGAACTGAAAGCAGCAGAACAGATGGCCTGAATTCGAGCCATGAACAATATCCACAATTGGGCAGAGGAAATTGTGTTGGAACAAATCGTATATATGATAATATCTTGCCGGACTTCATTTTCGATGGAGTCCGGCTTCCTGTATCCAGAAGCAGTATTTCCTGTGTCAGCAAAAAGGACAGAAACCGAGCTTTAAACGTGTTGATGTTTTTGCCGTTGGAGTGATTGAAACAGTAAACCACTTCCGTTGCGTTGACATGATCATTGATCATGCAAAAGCAGTTTTGACGGAGAAACGCATTTGATTAAAAATTTCATACACAGAAATTATAAAATTGTGCGTGAAATTATTGATTAATTCAATTTGAATGATATAATAAAATACAAGCACAAAAGTGGATTGAGTGTGTGTGGTTTTTAATAAAAAGTTGGTGAATACGTGGATAAGAAAACTCTTTCAAAACAGGTAATTATAGAAAAGGGCGGTATTGCAAAAACATCAGATTTTGTTGCAGCTGGCATACCCGCTGTTGACATTGTGAATCTTTGCAACACCGGATACCTTGAACGCATTCGGCACGGATACTATCAACTTGCCGATGGGAACACATCTTCTGAAGAACAGCTTATTGCAGCATTGATCCCAAAGGCAATTATTTGTGTGGAATCGGCTCTTTTTCATTATGGCTATAGTGACTTTGCACCTCGTAAATGGTCTATTGCTGTACCGAGATCTATGTCCCGGACAAAACTGGATGTAGATGTACTGGCTTTGCAAACGTATTATGTTCAACCAGAAATATATGAACTGGGGAGAGTAACGGATGATTTTTACGGGGTTAAGCTCTCCGTATATGATCGAGAGCGTACGATTTGTGATTGCTTCAAATATCGTTCAAGGCTTGATCATGAAATATTTAGTAAGGCATTGAACGCTTATGCAAAGGATGAGAAGAAAAATTTGCAAAATCTTTCCATATATGCCAAAAAACTAAGAGTGTACAAGAAGGTCAATGAATTGATGTCGGTGTTGCTGGATGGCTGATGTTGTTGTATCTGTGCTCATGTGGTTACCTGAATTATTAAAAAATTGTGTATGAGCATCTTATTATAGAGAAAATAATGATAGGAATTATGTGAAAGCGAGGCGATGAGCATGTTAGTGAATACGGCTGAGTATCTTTCCATTATTGAGAATATTAAAAGTGAAATTACTGCGGCACAATATCGTGCGGCAGTTCATGTGAATGCAGATATGCTGCTTCTCTATTATGATATTGGTTGCGTAATCAATGAACATAAATCATGGGGAAATAAGTTTATTGATAACCTTGCAGCAGATATTCGGATTGCTTTTCCAGAAAGCAAAGGATATTCTGTTCGTAATTTGAAGTATATGGCAAAATTCGCAGAGATTTATCCAGACCGAGAATTTGTGCAACAGGTTGTTGCACAAATTCCATGGGGTCACAATATAGTTCTTCTGGATAAGGTCGCTGATATGGATGAACGCAAATGGTATATTAAAAAGTCAGCGGAAAACGGCTGGTCTCGAAATGTTCTTGTTCATCAGATTGAAAGCAACTTGTATCAGAGACAGGTTCTGGCAGATAAGGTCACAAATTTTGATCACCGCTTACCGTCTCCGCAAAGTGAACTTGCAGCGCAGACAATGAAAGATCCATATGTATTTGATTTTATTCCTTTCCGGGAGGATATGCTCGAACGGGATATTGAGCAGGCACTGGTTCGGGACGTCACAAAGCTCCTTCTGGAGCTTGGAACAGGGTTTGCATTTCTGGGAAACCAGTATCACCTGAATGTAGGCGGTGATGATTTTTACATTGATTTGTTGTTCTATAACCTGAATCTTCGCTGTTATGTAGTTATCGAATTGAAAACCGGCGACTTTAAGCCGGAATATGCTGGTCAGCTAAACTTTTATCTGTCAGCCGTGGACGGCATTTTGAAAAAAGAGCAGGATAATCCGTCCATTGGTTTGCTTCTGTGCAAAAGCAAAAATAATGTGGTCGCAGAATATTCGCTCAAGGATATTTCAAAGCCGATTGGTGTAAGCGAATACAAAATAACCAGTAGTTTGCCGGATAATCTGGAAAAGCAACTGCCATCTGTTGAAGATATTCAGAAACGGATTAAATGAGTTACTGGCTAATTATCAGACTCTGGACTTTGCTAAAGCCATTCGCGACAGAGTGAAAAAGTTGGATAATCACAATGCGAGATTGAAGAAGTGTGATGTGGCAGCTGAACCAGATATTGATGACACCGACAGTACCGAGAAAGTTACAATAGACATTGGTGTAAAACGGCAGCAGTTCTCTAATGAAAAGCTGTTAGAAGATGAGCTTACTGTAAGAATAGAAAGTGGTATGCCTGTATTTGGTATGAACCTTAAAGTGTATAAACGTAAAGGTGAGTATGGTCGGCAATATATTATTCCAGTTGGAAGACTTGATTTATTGTGTGAAGATACTGCAGGAAATTTATATGTAGTCGAATTGAAGAAGGACAGTGGCTATGATGATGCCTACGAACAGACAGCACAGTACCTTGAATGGTTTGAGAAAAGTGAAAAATTCAAAGGTAAAAAAGTGTATGAGATTATTTGTTTGAACAATCCAACAAAGGAACTAATTTCAAGAGTGCATAATGATAAGAGAATGAGATTGTTTGAATATCGGATATCATATACTGAATTATAATGTAATGAGTTTCTGAAAAATATTGTTGCATTTCACTGAAAAGGATGTAAACATATATATATTTTGACGGAAGAAGGAAGTAAGGTTGGAGCAAGAATTTCATTCAGAAGAATTTGATATTAGGCGTGTATCAGAAAATGATAAAGAGTTGTTTAGGAATGTAGCTGAAGCAGAGTACCTTTTCGGGAAATTATATAAAGTTGATCCAGATATAGGGATAAAGGTTTATTGGGAAAATATGCTTGAAGATGAAACGGATATTAATTTTTCTGTATTCCTGAAAAATGGTGATTTACTTGGCAGAGTAGCTTTACAGAGTGTGGATAAAAGCATTCCAGAACTTGCTATTGTAATCGTTAAGAAATATCAAGGACAAGGCTATGGAGCTGTTCTATTAGAGCAGTTTTTAAATTGGATATATGAGATTATGGGCTACTATAGAATTAATATAAGAATTGATAGTAGCAATGAAAGAAGCAAAGGTTTGTTCAAAAAAATGGGGGCAATTGTTGATGATGAGGATGATATCATTTATTGTCATTTGAACTTACCGTTATGAAAATAAGGAGGTGCCGCAATGTCATTTAAGATTGTCAGAAACGATATAACAAAGGTAAAAGCAGATGTAATCGTAAATACTGCTAATCCAAATCCGATATGTGCAAGTGGCACGGACTTAGCAATATATGAGGCAGCAGGCAAAGAAAAGCTTCTCGCAGAAAGAGCGAATATCGGCAAAATTGCAAGAGGTGATATTGCTGTCACCGGTGCATATAACCTAAAGGCAAAATATATTATTCATACAGTAGGACCGGTATGGACGGATGGATTGCACCATGAATTTGAAATTCTGGAGGACTGCTATCGTAAATCATTGCAAAAAGCATTGGAACTTAAGTGCGAGAGCATTGCATTTCCATTAATTTCGACAGGAGTATATGGATTTCCGAAGGATAAGGCATTACAGATTGCTGTGTCAGTATTCAGCCAGTTTCTAACCGAAAATGAAATTGAAATTATACTGGTAGTGTTTGATAAAAGGTCTTTTCAGCTTTCCGTTCAGATTGTAGGTGAGATTGATTCCTACATAGATGCTAATTATGTCAAGGAAAGTCATAGAAAAGAATATCCGGTGCGAAGCAGAAGCAACACCCGCATGAGAGAATTGCCAGAGGAAGCGTTCTATGAGGAGATGCTTCCAAGAGAGGCAGAAGATAACTATCCACTGGAGGAAGATACAGGGTTAGCAGAGCCTTGTATGCTGTCAGCAGACATTTCTTTGGAAGACCAGCTTTCAAATATTGGTGTTTCATTTCATGATAAATTATTTGAGCTGATCGACGAATCGCATCTTGATAATAAGGATGTGTGGAAACGGGCAAACCTTGATAGAAAACATTTTTCAAAGATTCAATGTGACCAGAATTATCATCCAAAGAAGAAGACTGTGATGGCACTCTGTATTGCACTGAAGCTTGATCTAGAACAGTCGAAAGACTTACTTGCCAGAGCAGACTGGGCATTTAGCCCAAGTAGTAAGGTGGATCTAATCGTGCAGAAGGCTATTATAGATAAGCAGTATGATATTATGCAGCTGAATGTGACATTATTTAAGTATACGAATGAAACTCTTGGAGTATAGGAGCAAGATTGATATGTGGGATGACATATATAAACCGAATTCTATTGGCAGTGAGGGTGGCACGATTATTGCAGATGAGGAATATAAAGAATCGTGTAGGATAACCTTGGAAAGATGTGAAAGATATGATGCAATTACATGTGGAGTATATGGATGTATGATGCATACAGCTTTTTGTAATAAAAGTCATAGTCAGGAAGTATTTGATAATATGAAAAAAGACTTGCAGGAATTCATAGATAAGGATACAACAGCGGATGAAGAAGATATTTTCTATGAAGAGTTTACAAGTAAATATTGATTTGTTCAAATTTTTACGTCGGTACTCACATAGTATCGGCGTTTGTTTTTTATCTTAAAAGTGTCGCCCGAACAGCGACCATATGAAGATGCCTTTCAACTATACTCATATTGTAACAAAGAAAGAGAGTTGCCGGAGTAATTCGGGGATTGGAGGCATATATGTACGGAGCAATATTAGGAGATATTATAGGAAGTCCGTTTGAATTTGACAGAGGAGATAAGACAAAGAACTTTGAGTTGTTTAGTAAAGGCTGTGGCTTTACAGATGATTCCGTTATGACAATAGCAGTTGGAGAAGCTCT